>ENA-OQHR01000855-OQHR01000855.1-human-gut-metagenome-genome-assembly--contig:-NODE-855-length-18472-cov-4.301223_pt1 | contig 18472 bp, 24 predicted proteins | sample MGYA00242566_ERZ504725 | MGnify/ENA primary metagenome ERZ504725 (study PRJEB26092, sample SAMD00036217) | human gut metagenome | host: Homo sapiens | study: EMG produced TPA metagenomics assembly of... | reverse complement strand
CAAGTCCGGTAATCTGGAAATCAGTGACCAAGCCGACCATAAGGAAACAGAACGGCTTCTTGCCGAACTGGCAAATCGGGGCTATGTTGTTCCAGACACATCAGAGCCGGAATCCAAAGGCTTGACTGTGCAGATGCCAGCCGATTTCTTCACGGAGCATACACTGGGCAATCTCCGGCAGATCTGTGAAAACAAGGCTGCCCTTTTTCAGGCAGCTTTTCAAACGGATTCGCTGGACATCATTCCGTCTGATGAAAAGGTGGAATTCCCTTGGTTTACAGTCGAACAGGATGGTGATGCAGATGCCTACTGCACTTTCATTTCCATGCTCTGCGAATTTGCCAAGAATCAGAGCCGCATCAACCGCAAGCCGGACACCTCCGACAATCCCAAGTACACCATGCGGTGTTTCCTGATTCGTCTGGGAATGGTAGGAGCAGAATTCAAGGCGGCAAGAAAGGTCATTCTTCGGCATCTGTCCGGCAATTCCGCATTCAGAAAGGTTGGTGATACTGATGCAGTTTCCGAGTAAGTCTTATCTGGAACAGCTGCAAAAAAAGTACCCTGTCGGAACAAAATTACAGCTGCTTTCTATGCGGAATGAAAAATATCCGGTTCTTCCCGGAACAGTCGGTGAGATCACGCATATTGACGATGCGGGCAGCATTCATATGCGGTGGAAAAACGGTTCTTCCCTTGCTCTGATTCCCGAAATCGATAGTTTCCAGACCGTATCCGAGGCGAAAAAATAAGGCGAAACCTCCTCCATTGTACGGTATGTTACCATACAATCGCAAGGATTGCAAGGGTGTATTCTACACAATCTTTTGACCTCATTTTCTGTAGATTTAGCCGCTTGCTATCTCCTCCGTTTAGAGTTAATATGGTTACAACAAAAGGGAAAAAGCCCGAAACTACGGAGGAAAATCAAATGAACGCAAAAACCGAAAGACAGATTGCAAACCTGAAAACCCAGACGATTGGCGTGGAAATTGAGATGAACCACATCACCAGAAAGAACGCTGCAAAGCTCGCAGCCGACTTTTTCGGAACGGGACGCTACGAGGATACAGCACGCCGAAACGGCTACTACACTTGGTCGGCTTGGGATGCTGAGGGACGGGAGTGGAAATTTCAACGGGACGTCAGCATTGCCGGAGCTGACAGCGAAAAGTGCGAATTGGTAACGCCGATTCTGCACTACGAGGACATTGAAATCCTACAGGAACTGGTACGGAGGCTGCGGAAAGCCGGAGCGATTTCCCACGCCGGAGTTGGTGCAGGCGTTCACATCCACATCGGAGCGAATGGGCACACACCGCAAACCCTGCGAAATCTCGCCAACATCATGGCAAGCCACGAATCCTTGCTTGCCGAGGCTTTGAAACTCGATACCAATCGGATGCGGCATTATTGCCGAACGATTGACCCGAACTTTTTGGAGCAAGTCAATTGGAAAAAACCTCGCACGATGGCACAATTCGCCGACATCTGGTACACCTCGCAAGGACAGGATTACGGCAGAAATCAACACTACAACAACAGCCGATACCATATGTTAAACTACCATGCGACCTTTACCAAAGGCACGATTGAGTTTCGATTGTTCCAATTCGACCGACCGGAAAACGGCAAAAAGAACGGCTTGCACGCCGGGCAATTGAAAAGTTACATTCAGCTTTGCTTGGCACTTTCGGAACTTGCAAAGGAGCTGCGAACGGCAAGCCCAAAACCGCAGCAGCACGAGAATCCGAAATTCGCCATGCGAACATGGCTGATTCGGCTGGGATTGGTTGGCGAGGAATTCGCCAACGCCAGAAACTTTCTCACCAAGAACCTCTCCGGAAACTCCGCATGGAGATTCGGATAACCCATCCGGCACTGCGTGCCACCTTCCCTTTTAAAGAAAGCAGAGACATAGCCTTATGCCTCCCCATTCGACCGCTTCGGCGGTCTTGTGGTGGTAGAAGGGTAAGCCTCTAGCGGCGAAAACAAAGCCTTTCGGAAAGGATTTTTTCTATGAAACGATTTTACATCGCCTATGGCTCGAACCTCAATGTTCGGCAAATGCGGATGCGTTGTCCGGATGCAGTAATCATCGGGACGGCATTCATTCCCGATTATCGCTTGCTGTTCAAGGGCAGCAAATCCGGCAACTACCTCACCATCGAACCGCATTCCGGCAGCCAAGTACCCGTTGCCGTCTGGGCTGTTTCGGCACGAGATGAACGGAATCTTGACCGATACGAGGGCTTTCCGGATTTCTACTACAAAAAGGGCTATCCGTTGGAGGTAAAACTATCAGAAACCGGAAAAATCCGTAAGCTGACGGCGTTTGCCTACATCATGCACGAGGAACGAAAGTTAGGATTGCCGAGTACCTCGTATCTCCAAACTTGCGGTACGGGATACCGTGTCTTCGGTTTTGATTTGCAATATTTGCTGGATGCGATGGATGCCAGCCGAAAGGTGGTGCAGTAAGATGGAGAAAAAGATTTGCCCAATTTGCGGAAATCCCTACACCGGTCATCCGGCACTTTCCAGAACCGATGACAAAACGGAAATCTGTCCGGATTGTGGTATCAGACAGTCGCTGCAAAGCATCGGCATTGCGCCGGAGGAACAGGAAAAAATCCTGTCGATTATCCATAGGCATACGGAATATCGGGAGGAAAAGTAAATGCATGTTTTGATAATGAAACCAAGGAAAAGTCCCCACGTTGCCGAGATTGACGGCTCTTTGAAATCCATGCAAGAGATAGTCGGCGGTTATATCGAAGCCATCTGTCCATTTGCGGACAAGGTAGCGATTGTTTGCAACGAGGAAGGAAAATTAAAACCCGATACGGAATGGAATCGATTGATACCGGAATGCAACGATGTCATCAAGGGTACGTTTTTCATCTGCGGAGTCGATGGCGAGGAATTTACCGACCTATCGCCGGAACTAGCGGAAAAATACCGGAATTATTTCCGATATCCTCCCATTCGGATTGACGAGAACGGCAGCATTCACGTTATCGACTGATTTTTCGATTCCTTGCCCACAAAAGCCTCCACGTTTCGGCGTGTGGGGCTTTTGCTTGTACTGCGGAAAACTATCGCTTTGCATCTGCAAGCCAACACGTGCGAACGTGGCGATTCCGTTTTTTCTTGGTGTATCATACACAAATATCTCGCACGGATATAGCTGTATATTCTGGTACTTTAGCCGCTTGATAAGTCTCCGAAAAAGAGTTATTATGTGACACAACGGAACGGCAAAGCCGACCGAATTACGATTTTTTGGAGGAACTTATCATGAAGGAAATCAAGATTTACAACACGCTGAAGGTTGTCGCTGCATCGGATGAAACGGAGTTTTTGGTGGATGCCATGTCCTACGCAGATGAAATTGCAGAGGCAGTAGCCGAATACGATGACGGCGATTTGGCGGAGTATGCCGATGCTCGCAACGGCGACAGCTACTACAAAAAGCTGAAACGGATTCAAGTTTCCGTTGAAATTTACAACCATGAGCTTTACGGCGTTGCAATCTGCACGGTGACCGATGACTGGAACGAAATCGACACGGAGCAGTTGAAAAATTATTTGACCGGACAGTGGGCAGATGGGTTTGGCGAGGGACTGGAACAGCAAGATGTGGCTGCCTTCACCGAGTCGGAATCCTACGAGGAATACGATGAGGAGAATGACGAATTTTACGAATCCGAATGCGAGGTTTCCTACTACGTGACCGTCAGCTTTTGGCAGGATAAAAACTACCGCATTTTGACAGAAAAAGAGTTGAAAGGCTAAACTGAATGCCTACCGATTTGCCCGTAAAAGCCTCTACGTTTCGGCGTGTGGGGCTTTTGCTTGTGCTGCGGAAAACTATCGCTTTGCATCTGCAAGCCCACACGTGCGAACGTGGCGACTCCGTTTTTCCTTGGTGTATATTACACAAATACCTCGCTCGGATATAGCTGTATATTCTGGTACTTTAGCCGCTTGCTATACGCCGAAAGGTATGGTAATATACAGTTACCGAAAGGGAAAACAATCAAAAAAACGGAGGAAAACACAATGGTAGCATACGGAATCGCAAAGGCAAGAGCAATGGCAAACAGAACGGACTGGAACGAAAGAACCGAAATCACAAAGGCGGTCATCACCTGGTTCGATGCGGACTACGAATACGAACTGGAGATTGAAAACGAGGACAGGATGGACAACGAGGAGTTCACCGCATGGGTTGAGGAAAACGCAGAAAGCCTTGCAAAGGCAGATGCCGAGGAAAACGAAACGACCTTTGAGGAAATCGACAGCATCGACTTTACGGAAAAGGAAATCGATGACGATGCCCTTTTCGATGAGGAGTACGAAAATGCCTGCGAATTTGAATGGGAGTGCCAGACCGGACGGTAATCCAAAACCCATAGCCCAAGACCAAAGCCCCGAAAGGGGCTGCGGCTCGTACAGCCGCTGTGTTGCCCTTGTCCGGCGTGGTTTTGTTTCCTCCAAGTGGTTTTCCCTTTTCCACAAATGCCCCACACAGGGCAACGTGGGGCTTGCTTTTTTGGTTGGTATCATACACAATTTTCTGCCTTCATCTTTGTGCAGAATATGCTGGAAATTTCGTTGACTTCCCCTTTGTTTTATGGTAATATACATTATGCCGAAAGGTACAGAAAACAACGAAAGCAGGAGGAAAAAACAATGTGGACAGAAGGAACGATTCGGGTTGGAGCAAGCGTATTTCACTACTGGGTGAAACACTATGAGGAGCCTTCCATTTACGGCTACGAGGAAGGCAGAGCCTCGAAAATCTCCCTGCGGCGGAATGGCAAAACGGTGTTCAATTTTGACCGGGGCATGGATATTCCGCCGGAGGATGAAGAAACCGAAACTGCACTGGCGATCCTACTGAAACAGTACAACTGATTTTTCCAAAACCGAATTCCACGAGCCGGAGCCGAAAGGCTCTGGCGGTCGTACCGGAAAAATTTCTATTGGTGTATCTTACACAAGAAAACGGCGAAATTTCTACGTTTTTTCTGTCTGTTTAGCCGCTTGCTATCCTTGCTTTTGTATGGTAATATGGTTACAATGGGAATAGAATCTCAATTATAAAAAAGCCCACCGGGGCATAAAAATAAATGATATAGACTTGCTTTTTGGCAGGCCTTTTTTGTTGAGAGAGGTGATGGCTTGGCAAAATTCAAACCGACTCGTTTTATGGCGGAGGATTCCAAGTATAACAAAAAGGCGGCAGACTATGCCGTCTCTTTTATTGAATGCCTCTCCCACACCAAAGGCACATGGGCAGGCAAGCCATTTGAATTGCTGGACTGGCAGGAACGTATTATCCGTGACCTGTTCGGTGTGCTGAAACCCAACGGCTATCGGCAATTCAACACGGCATATATTGAAATTCCGAAGAAAAATGGAAAGAGTGAGCTTGCAGCTGCCGTCGCTCTGCTATTAACTTGTGGTGACGGAGAACAGCGAGCGGAGGTCTATGGTTGTGCCGCAGACCGACAGCAAGCCTCGATTGTTTTTGACGTTGCCGCAGATATGGTTCGTATGTGTCCGGCTTTGATGAAAAGAGTCCGGATACTTACTGCACAAAAAAGAATTGTATACACACCAACAAACAGCTTCTATCAGGTGCTTTCGGCAGAAGCCTACTCCAAGCACGGTTTCAACATTCACGGGGTTGTGTTTGATGAACTTCATACGCAGCCGAACCGAAAGCTGTTTGATGTTATGACCAAAGGTTCCGGCGATGCCAGAATGCAGCCTTTGTACTTCCTGATTACCACTGCCGGAACGGACACCAACAGCATCTGCTATGAAGTTCACCAAAAAGCAAAGGACATTCTGGAAGGCAGAAAGCACGATCCGACTTTCTATCCGGTTATCTATGGTGCAGATGAATCCGAGGACTGGACGGACCCGAAGGTGTGGAAAAAAGCAAATCCATCCCTCGACAAGACAATTGGAATGGATAAAGTTGTAGCTGCGTGTAATTCTGCAAAGGAAACTCCCGGTGAGGAAAATGCGTTTCGGCAACTGCGTTTGAATCAATGGGTAAAACAGGCGGTACGTTGGATGCCGATGGAAAAGTGGGACAAATGCAAGGTCGCTTTTGATGAAGAGATGCTTGACGGGCGTGTTTGCTATGGTGGGCTTGACCTTTCCAGCACAACGGATATTACAGCATTTGTTTTGGTGTTTCCGCCAACGGAAGAAGATGAACATTACTACGTTATGCCTTACTTCTGGTTGCCTGAGGAAACATTGCCTCTCCGTGTAAGGCGTGATCATGTTCCTTACGATGTGTGGGAGCGGCAGGGCTATCTGAAAACTACGGAGGGCAATGTTGTCCACTATGGTTTTATCGAAAACTTCATCGATGAGCTGGGGCAGAAATTCCATATCAAAGAGATAGCATTTGACCGTTGGGGTGCGGTACAAATGTCGCAGAATCTGGAGGGGCTTGGTTTTACGATGGTGCAGTTCGGGCAAGGATATAAGGATATGTCACCGCCGACCAAGGAATTGATGAAGCTGACTTTGGAACAGACACTTGCCCACAATGGGCATCCTGTTTTAAGGTGGATGATGGACAACATCTTCATTCGCCGTGACCCTGCCGGAAATATCAAGCCGGACAAAGAAAAATCCACAGAGAAGATTGACGGTGCGGTTGCCATGATTATGGCTCTTGACCGTGCAATTCGCTGTGGATGTGTGTCTGATGAGTCTGTTTATGATTCGAGGGAAATGCTGATTTTGTAGATCTTAAACTGCCTGTGCAGTTAAAGTGAGTCCGAGAGGCTTCATGATTTTCACCAGAGTCTCAAGATTCGGAACAGTTTTGCAGGATTCAATTCTTGCAATCGAGGATTGCGGGATATGGCACATTTCAGCAAGCTGTCTCTGGGAATATCCCAAAGCATTCCGCTGTTCAATGACCGCAGAGATAATGGCTGCAATTGCTTCCATTTCTTCTATGTCTGCTTTTCCCTGAGGGCTGGTTGCTTTTACGTGTTCTTTGTAATCATTCCATGTTCTCATAAATCATGACCCCTTTCTGGATAGATAATCGTCACGTTCTGATTTTGCTTTTTCAATTTCACGCTGCGGTGTCTTTTGTGTTTTCTTTCTGAAATGATGCAGCAACACAAAAGTATCATTGCAGTAGTAGAAATAAAAAACTCTGTTGTTTCCAGGTCTTAACTCCCAGATATCTTCTTCAATATGTTTTGTAATGTTGTTTGGCAGCCGAGTCCCATTGTTTTGAAGCAGCTGAATGTGAAGCATCAACTGGTTATATTGGATTCTTGCGTCCTTGCTTTTTTCCGATTTTTCTCGCAATTCTTCAAGAAAATCCCAGACGTCAGATTCACCGTTTTCTTTTTCATAAAATTCAATCTCGTACATTGTATAATCTCCATCGATTTTACTTCTATTCTTATGATAGCATAAATGCTATCAAATGTCAATAGAAAAATGAAAAATAACAGGAGGATTTTTTATATGAGTATTTTCAGCGGGTTATTCAAATCCAGAGATAAGCCTCAAAACAGTTATGACAGCCCGTCATACACATACTTTTTCGGACGAGCGAACAGCGGTAAACGTGTCACCGACAGAACAGCCTTACAGCATATTGCGGTTTATGCCTGTGTGCGTGTGCTGTCAGAAGCGATTGCACAGCTGCCGCTTCATGTGTACAAATACAACGAAAATGGAAAGGAGCGAGTGCCACAGCATCCGCTTTACTTTTTGCTCCACGATCAACCAAATCCTGAAATGACCTCTTTTGTTTTCCGAGAAACCTTGATGTCCCACCTGCTGATTTACGGCAATGCCTATGCACAGATTATCCGAAATGGCAGAGGTGATGTTTTAGGATTGTATCCTCTGATGCCTGACAAAATGAAGGTTGACCGTGATGAGAAAAACCGCCTGATATACATTTACAGCCGTTACGATGAAGCAAATCCGAACCTGAAAGAACAGGGTGATATTGTTCTTTATGCCGATGAAGTCCTGCATATTCCAGGACTGGGATTCGATGGCTTGGTGGGATATTCGCCGGTTGCACTTGCAAAAAATGCAATCGGCATTTCTATTGCCTGTGAGGAATATGGAGCATCGTTTTTTGGAAACGGTGCTTCACCAAGTGGCGTGTTAGAACACCCCGGAGTGATCAAAAATCCGGAGCGTGTGCGTGATGCGTGGCAGAGGGCTTACGGTGGCAGAAACGCCCACAAGGTCGCAGTCCTCGAAGAGGGCATGAAGTTCACACCCATTGCAATTCCGAATAATGAAGCACAGTTTCTGGAAACCCGAAAGTTTCAGATTGAGGAAATCGCAAGAATGTACAGAGTGCCGCTCCATATGATCGGTGACCTTGACCATGCAACGTTTTCAAATGTGGAACATCTGTCATTGGATTTCGTCAAATACAGCCTTGACCCTTGGATCGTTCGCTGGGAGCAGTCCTTACAGAAAGCACTCTTGTCTGATTTTGAAAAGGGGCAGTATTTCGTGAAGTTCAATGTAGACGGACTTTTGCGTGGCGATTATGCTTCCCGTATGCAGGGCTATGCTACCGCAAGACAGAACGGTTGGATGTCGGCAAATGACATCCGAGAACTTGAAGATATGAATATGCTTTCAGACGAAGAGGGCGGAAATCTGTATCTCGTAAATGGCAGCTTTACAAAACTCGCAGATGCAGGTGCATTTGCAAATCAAAATTCAGAAAAGGAGGAGAAAACCGAATGAAGAAATTCTGGAACTTTATCCAAAATGAAGATACATCAGAAACGGAACTTCTGTTTAACGGTCCTATCTCTGAAGATACCTGGTGGGGCGATGAGGTCACACCGGCACTGTTCCGTGATGAACTCTCAAAAGTCAGCGGAAACTTGACAGTCTGGCTGAACTCGCCGGGCGGCGATGTGTTTGCTGCAAGTCAGATTTATTCTATGCTGAAAAATCACAAAGGCAAGGTTACCGTGAAAATTGATGGCATTGCTGCCTCTGCTGCTTCTGTTGTGGCAATGGCAGGCGATGAAACTTTGATTGCACCGACTGCCCTAATGATGATTCATGACCCCAGCACTTGTGCTATGGGAAATAAATCTGATATGGAAAAAGCTATCATCTTGCTCGATGAAGTCAAAGAGAGCATTATCAACGCCTACGAAACCAAGTCCCACCTCAGCAGAAACAAGATTGCAAAGCTGATGTCCGATGAAACATGGCTCAATGCAAAAAAGGCTCATGAAATGGGATTTGTGGACGGGATTCTGTTTGCAGAGAAGAAAAAGCCTGTTGTTCCCAAAGAGGAAGAACCGGATGAAGAGGAAAAAGAAGATACACTGACCGCAATGACCTATTCCAAATCGAAGAATCTATCTGCATTCTTATCCAAAGTATCTGCATCGGCAGAATCTGTTACAGGCACACCCATTGACCAGCTTGAAAAAAGGCTGGCACTTTTAAAATATTGATTGGAGGACTATCACTATGGCTATGACAATTCAGGAACTGAGAGAAAAGAGAAAGAAGGCTTGGGACACTGCCCGTGATTTTCTCGACAGCAAGAGAAACGCAAACGGCGTTCTCAGCGAGGAGGATTCCAAGACCTACGATGCAATGGAACAGACTATTGTAGACCTTGGAAAGGAAATTCAGCGTCTGGAAAGACAGGCTGAAATCGAAGCTGAAATGAACAAGGCAACTTCCACTCCTGTTCTCGGCAAGCCTGCTACACCGGACGTAACGGAAAAGGCAGGTACGGCAAGCGACAATTATAAAACAGCATTCTGGAACAGCGTCAGAAACCGCAATTGGATCGATGTCCATGATGATTTGCACATTGGCACAGATGCAGAGGGCGGCTATCTTGTTCCAGATGAGTTTGAACGAAAACTGGTGGAAGCATTAGAGGAAGAGAGCATTTTCCGCCAGATGGCAACGGTCATCAAAACTTCCAACGGCGACCGCAAGATTCCGATTGTGACTTCCAAGGGCGAGGCTGTCTGGATGGACGAAGAACAGCAGTATTCTCTTTCTGATGATACGTTCGGACAGGCATCGCTTTCCGCATATAAGCTGGGAACAGCAATTAAAATTTCAGAAGAACTTTTGAATGATTCTGTTTTTGACCTGCCGTCCTACATTGCAAAGGAGTTCGCAAGAAGAATCGGTTCTAAGGAAGAAGAGGCGTTCTTCGTTGGTGATGGCAAGGGCAAACCGACCGGTATTTTCAATGCTACAGGTGGTGCGGAAGACGGCACTTCCACCACAGGTGCAAGTATTACATTTGATGATGTGATGGAACTCTTCTATTCTCTGAGAAGCCCGTACCGCAAAAAGGCGGTGTGGGTGCTCAATGATTCCACGGTTAAGGCACTTCGAAAGTTGAAGGACAACACAGGGAACTATATCTGGAATCCGTCTGTACAGGCTGATGTTCCGGATACCATTCTCAATCGTCCTTACAAGACATCCAGCTATGTGCCGGAAATCAAGGCTGGCAACAAGTGCATGGCATTCGGCGACTTTAGCTATTACTGGGTAGCCGATAGACAGGGACGCTCTTTCAAGAGACTGAATGAACTTTTTGCTATGACCGGACAGGTTGGTTTCCTTGCAAGTCAGCGACTGGACGGCAAGCTGATTCTTCCGGAAGCAATCAAGACACTTACCATCAAGAAAGCGTAATCAGAGAAAGGGGTTGGAGTGGGTGGTAACTTTACAGGAAGTCAAACAGTATCTGCGGATTGATTTTGAAGATGATGATACATTGCTTCTCTCCTTTATTTCAACTGCAAAACAGCTGGTAATGGATGTGGGAAGAATGGACGAGGAACGCTTTTCAGAAAACGAAGATGTGGTGCGGACAGCGATGCTCTACACGGTTTCTTACTTCTATGAAAACCGCAATACCGCAGACTTTTCCAAGCTGACGTTAACGCTTCGTGCCATGCTGTTTGCACAGCGAGAGGGTGTGATGTAATGGAAATTGGAACACTCAATCAGCGAATTACCTTTCTGGAAAATCGTGTTGTTACCGATGAAATCGGCAATCATACTGCTGTGTGGGATGAGGTCTTTTCCTGCTGGGCAAAGGTCACTTTGAAATCTTCTTCGGAGCATACTGATGCTGGTGTGACCAAAGAAACACAAATGCTGGAATTCCTCATTCGGCAAAACCAGCACTGGATGCCGTCTGTAACAGGCAACCGAATCTTGTTTCGGGATGTCACATACAACATCACCAGTGTTACACCGGATTATCTGCACAAGGACTATCTGAAACTTACTGCTGAAGCCAGAAAGGCAGGACAAAATGACCAGTATTGACAATCTTGCAGAGGAAATCATGCAGGGCTTGCAGGAATATGCAGACCTTGCGGATACTGCCATGAAAAAAGCAGTCCGGAAGTCTGCAACGCAAGTGAAAAATGAGATCTCTGCCAATGCTCCTGCGGACACCGGAAAGTATGCGAAAAGCTGGGCAACGAAAAAGACTGGCGAAAACAGTCACTCTTTGGAGATGACAGTACATTCTAAAAACAGATATCAACTGGCACATCTTCTGGAAAAGGGGCATGCCAAGCGTGGCGGTGGTCGGGTATCCGGCAAACCGCATATTGCTCCTGCGGAAGAAAACGGTGTGCAGTTGCTGGAGCATTTGATCGAGGGGGCGTTGTCATGACCTACGAACAAATCGCAGAAATGATGGAGGAAATGGGACTGCCTTTCGCCTACCATCATTTTGCCGAGGGCGAAAGCCCTGCACCGCCTTTTCTGCTGTTCTTATCTCCCGGAGAGAATACATTTTCTGCGGATAATTCCATGTATTTCAGCTTTAAGATGCTGGATATTGAACTTTACACAGACGTTAAGAATCCTGAACTGGAAAATCAGATTGAAGAGGTTCTGAAACGTCATGAGATCTACTACACAAAATCAGAAGTCTGGATAGAGTCAGAAAGGCTCTATGAAGTGCTTTACGAAACGGGGGTTTAAGTCCTATGGCAAACAAAAAGAATAAGGTCAAGTTTGGTTTGACCAATGTACATTACGCTAAAATCAAGGACTGGGTAACCGATGCCAGCGGAGCCAATTTGACACCGGTCTATGTGGATCCGGTGCGTCTGCCGGGTGCGGTTTCCATTTCCATTGATGCAAACGGCGAAAACGAAAATTTTTATGCCGACGACATCGTATACTATGTGATTTCCAACAATTCTGGCTATGAAGGTGATTTGGAAATCGCCCTGATTCCTACAGATTTCTCTACAGATATTCTGGGAGAAATCCTGGACAGCAATGGTGTTTTGGTGGAAAGAAATGATGATGAGGTATCACAGTTTGCGTTGCTGTTTGAATTCACCGGAGATAAACGGAAGATTCGCCACGTTCTCTATTGCTGTTCCGCATCACGTCCGGCAACAGAGGGACAGACTACCGAGGACAGCAAGGAAGTAAAGACTGAAACTATCTCCATCAAGGCTTCGGCACTGCCCAACGGTCTGGTAAAGGCAAAGACCTGTGAATCCACAGATGCTTCTACCTATGATGGCTGGTACAAGAACGTATACACACCGGCAGCCGGAACGGCTTCCAAGACCACTGTAAAAGCGTAAGGAGGTGGCAGTATGGCAATTCAGAAGAACATTACCATTGACGGCATTGATGTGCCGTTCAAGGCAAGTGCAGCAGTTCCCAGATTGTATCGTCTGAAATTCCGCAGAGATATTTATCAGGACTTTGCAGCACTGCAAAAGTCTGTGGGAGAAAATACAGAGGAATCCTCCGCACTGGACATTGAAAGCCTTGAGGTATTTGAGAACATCGCCTATATCATGGCAAAACACGCTGATGCAGCCATTCCAGCATCGCCGGACGAGTGGCTGGAACAGTTTAACACATTCAGCATTTACGAAATCCTGCCACAGCTGATTGACCTCTGGGGCTTGAATGTAGAAACGCAGGTCAAGTCTAAAAAAAACATCGCCAGACTGACCGCCCGATGACAACTCCGCTTTTTCTCCTGAGATGCAAACAACTCGGTCTTTCTATGACCGAGCTGGATTTGCTGACGATTGGACTTATCAATGATATGTTCACGGAACGTGAGAACGATGATTTTGACGGCTGGCACGAGGTGGCTGGACAGGCGGACTTTGATGCGTTCTAATCAATCATATTTAAGGTCTTCATAATCAGAGTATTCCAGATCAAAAGAAAGATTCTTGTCTTGCCATATTACACGCAATATTCTTTCTCCTTCATCAAAAAAATGATTTGTAGAAATACTTGTATGCATTATTGAAGCGATGGGTAATGAAGAATTTAATATAAATGATTCTATAGCCTGATTAGCTTCCATTATTTCGCCTATGGGAGCATTCATTATTTCATTGTCTGTGTACCAATTGGAGTATTTATCGTGAATACCATCTAATGTATCAAGCAGTCCATCTCTTTCATAAAATGATTCATGGAATTTACAAAGGTGACCACGAGTGCATTTACTTGCCATTAAGATGTAATTATCATCGTCATAAACCAGTATTATCTTAGCTTTAGATTTGCAATCATCGTGAGGACATTGTATTCTATGCTTACTGATATGTCTTGTGACAGCATTTAGGATTTCGATATGATTGATTTCATATTTCAATAATGCAATCTCATATGGAACTCTCTTTTCAATAAGCACATTTTCATAATTGTATCTTGCGTTATTAGTCCAGTTATAAGAACCGGTAATTACCGTTTCGTCATCAACAATCGCTATTTTATTATGCATATGGTTTATTACTCTTGGCATAGTTATTTCTTTAAATTCCATCCCATGAGCGATAAGAGTATTTAAAAAACGATTTGAATGATTTTTCGCAGATGCTGTAACTATGACTTGAACTTTTACTCCTCTTTTCAGCAAGGCATCCAACACATGGAAATATCTGTCAAAATCGATCCAAGCTACACAAATTAACACGCTATTTTGGGCTGAATTTAGTGCTTGACATATTGCAGATGAAATATTTGTAAAGTAAAAAGGCATATACCCAACTCCTTTCACTGATATAATAGCATATTTTCAGATTAAAAGCAATACAATGGGAGGTGAAACCGCATGGCAAGCAGAATCAAGGGCATCACGGTCGAGATTGGCGGCGATACCACCAAGCTGTCCAAAGCACTGGAAGGTGTCAACAAGGATATCAAAGGCACGCAGACACAGCTGAAAGATGTCCAGAAGCTGCTGAAACTCGATCCTTCCAACACGGAACTGCTCTCGCAGAAGCACAAGCTCCTCGCCGATGCGGTGACAGCTACCAAAGAAAAGCTGGAAGTACTAAAAACTGCCGCAGAACAGGCAAACACCGCTCTTGCAAACGGCGAAATTTCCCAGCAGCAGTATGATGCACTACAGCGTGAAATCATCGAAACCGAAAACGAACTGAAACGCTTGACCACAGAAGCAAACAATTCTCACACCGCTTTGGAAAAGATGGGCGTTCTGGGTGAAACGCTGCAGTCCGCCGGGGACAAAATTTCCGGTGTGGGACAAAAGCTGCTGCCGGTCACCGCTGGTGTCACAGCTCTGGGAACCATTGCCGTGAAAACTGGTGCGGATTTCGATTCCGCCATGTCAAAGGTGGCAGCGGTGTCCGGTGCGACCGGTTCAGAGATGGACGCTCTCCGGGAAAAGGCTCGTGAAATGGGCAGTAAAACGAAGTTCTCTGCAAGTGAGGCTGCGGATGCCATGAACTACATGGCGATGGCAGGCTGGAAAACCAACGATATGCTCAGCGGTATCGAAGGCATCATGAATCTTGCTGCCGCCAGTGGCGAAGATTTGGCATCTACTTCAGACATTGTCACGGATGCTCTGACCGCTTTCGGTTTGTCTGCTTCGGACAGCGGACACTTTGCAGATATTCTGGCAGCCGCAAGTTCCAACGCTAATACCAACGTCAGCATGATGGGAGAAACTTTCAAGTATGCCGCTCCGGTACTGGGTTCCTTGGGATACTCCGCCGAAGACTCTGCCATTGCCATCGGACTGATGGCAAACGCCGGTATCAAATCCTCACAGGCTGGTACGGCACTGCGTTCTGCCATTACCAATCTGGCAAAGCCGACAGATACAGTGGCATCTGCCATGGAACAGTACGGCATTTCTCTGACCGACAGTTCCGGCAAGATGTACTCTTTACGAGAACTTATGGAACAACTTCGTCAGAAATTGGGCGGACTTTCCGAGGCAGAACAGGCACAGGCGGCTGCCTCGCTGTTTGGCAAAGAGGCAATGTCTGGTATGCTGGCAATCATCAACGGTTCTCCGGCGGATTTTGAAAAACTGTCCAATGCCATTGACACCTGTTCGGATACAGTAGACGGCTACAATGGCACAACTGAAAAAATGGCAGCAGTCATGCAGGATAATCTTGCCGGACAAGTGACCATCTTGAAGTCCCAGCTGGAAGAGTTGGCGATCTCCTTTTCTGACATTCTGATGCCTACCATTCGCTCCATTGTTTCCCGTATTCAGGAACTGGTGGACAAGCTGAATCAACTGGATCCGCAGACCAAAGAAACCATTGCGAAAATTGCACTGGTGGCTGCTGCTCTGGGTCCGATGCTGGTGGTGCTGGGAAAGACCATTTCCAGTGTGGGGACGGTCTTTTCCGCAGTGTCCAAACTGCCTGTCCTTTTCTCTGCTGTGCAAAGTGGCATCGGAGCCATTACCGGAGCGTTGGGCGTGTCATTAGGTCCGCTGCTTGCCATTATCGCAGCTGTTGCCGCTTTGGTGGCTGCCTTTGTGCATCTCTGGAAAACCAATGACGAATTCAAAAGCAATATCATCGCCATCTGGGAGCAAATCAAAAGCACCTTTACCGGATTGACACAGGGCATCACTGACCGGCTAAATGCTCTGGGATTCGACTTTGAGAGTTTCACCGATGTGCTGAAAGCGGCATGGGATGGACTGTGCAATCTGCTGGCTCCTATTTTTGAAGGTGTTTTTCAAAACATCTCCAACATCTTTTCAGAGTTTACAGGCGTTCTTCTGGGGCTGCTGGATGTTCTGATCGATCTGTTTACTGGTGACTGGGAACAGTGCTGGAATGGCATCAAGGGTATTTTTACGTCTATCTGGAATTTCGTTGTCAACACGTTCCGCAATATCATGAATACCTTGAAAGGCATTGCAGATGTGGTGCTGGGGTGGTTCGGAACAAGCTGGAACGAAGTCTGGACTTCCATCAAAACATTTTTCGTAGACACATGGAACAGCATTGCTTTCTTTTTCACGGGAATCGTTACCGGAATCCGGGACTTTTTCGTCAACACCTGGACATCCATTTCCAATACCTTCACCGCCATTGTCACTGCCATTCAGACGGTGGCAACGACCGTATTTACAGCGATTCGGGACTTCTTCACCACCATTTTTACGGCAATCTACAACTTTTTCAGCACGATTTTCAATGCCATTTACAACGTGGTTTCTACGGTATTTCAGGCAATTCATAACGTCATTACGACCGTTTGGAATGCCATTTACACCACCTTAGAACCGCTGATCACAGCATTTGGTTATCTGTTTCAGACGATTTTTGAAGCCATTCAGATCATTGTAGGCAGAGTGATGGATTGGATCTCGGAGAAGATCAGTGCCATTTGGAATGCGATCGTGGCGTTTTTAACACCCATTTTAGAGGGCATCCGAACGACCTTTGAAACCATCTGGAATGCCATCTCTACTACAATTTCCACGGTTTTGACAGCGATTCAAGATGTGGTGACTACGGTTTGGAATGCTGTATCTGGTTTCATTTCGTCTGTTTTGTCTGCGATCTGGAATGTGGTTTCTTCCATCTGGAACAGCATCTCCGGCACGATTTCCAGTGTGATGAATGCTATTTTTTCTGTGGTATCCTCTATCTGGAATCAAATTTCTTCTGCGGTTTCCAATGTTCTGAACGCCATCCGTTCGGTGGTATCTAACATCTGGAACAGCATCAAGAGTACCATTTCCAACGTGATGCAGAGCATTTCTTCTACGGTGTCCAGCATCTGGGACAACATTCGTTCTGCAGTTTCTGATAAAATCAGCGGCATCAAATCCACCATTCAGAATGGATTCGATGCCGCTGTGGGATATATCAGGGGACTGGCTTCCGATGCCTGGAACTGGGGACGGGATATCATTCAGGGAATCATTGACGGCATTCAGAGTGCCATCGGCTGGCTGGCGGACTGCGTCACCAATGTTGCCAATACCATTCGGGATTTCCTGCACTTCTCGGTTCCGGACAAAGGGCCGCTGACGGACTACGAGAGCTGGATGCCGGACTTTATGAAAGGGCTGGCAGACGGCATCGACAAAAGCAAGAAGTATGTGGAGAAAGCCGTAGGCGGTGTGGCGAAAGCCATGCAGCTGACCATGGATTCTGATTTGAATTACAGCTTGCATGGAATCTCCGGAGCGATGCTGCCCGACAGTTCCGGTGGGACGGTGAACAATTATTACAATACCGACAATCGAAAAACGGTGAATCAGACGAATCAATCGCCGAAGGCACTGTCACGGTTGGAGATTTATCGGTTGACACGGAATGCGTTGAATACATGATTTATGTTCTGTTACTCCCAATAATAGCACTAAATCTATTATGGAGTTGTTTTTCAAATTCAGGAATTATTAAATGCAACTCAGTTTTATCAAATAACGGCCTAATTGGAAAACAATATACTTGTAAATATGATTTCGCCCATATTCTATTTTGGTTGCTTAATTTTAATGAAGACTCTTGAACATCCTCTTTTTGATTGCAATGTTCTCTTATTCGGCTTAAAAGTGAAACACTATAGCATGAACCAATATAGAATATTTCACCTTTTTTTACAGAAAAAGGATACATATTTCCACTAGGATCTTGCGAATTGGCCCTTGCACCAGAACACTGATTCCAGTTATGTATTCTGTTTTTATCAAATTCAAAATCATGAATTGTTATAAAAACATATACCCCTTTTTTTCCACGTAGTCTTTTAGTTTCTTTAATGATTTCATCGTTTGAAATACCTGTTGAAATTATTTTAGGAGTTTCAAAAACATTACTTTGATAGTTCAGGTTCTTATTGGTGATATAATCTCCAATTAGTTTAGCTTCTTTATTGATTTCTGTCATCAGTTTTTTGATGATTTCTTTCATATCTAAATCCTCACTGACATAAAAATAGTAAATTAATTATAGCATATTTCGACAAGAAAAACAAGAGGGAGGGATATTGTGCTCTTTCATCTTATCCTCGAAAATGAATCCGGCGAACAAGTGAACTTATCCGCCACCGCCAATCAATACATGACCTCCAAAATCGAAGGTCTGAATCCGCCTGCCGGAACGATTTCTACATCTTCCTATGCAGGCATGAA
>ENA-OQHR01000850-OQHR01000850.1-human-gut-metagenome-genome-assembly--contig:-NODE-850-length-18555-cov-8.013205_pt1 | contig 18555 bp, 15 predicted proteins | sample MGYA00242566_ERZ504725 | MGnify/ENA primary metagenome ERZ504725 (study PRJEB26092, sample SAMD00036217) | human gut metagenome | host: Homo sapiens | study: EMG produced TPA metagenomics assembly of... | reverse complement strand
GTCTACGTCTTTGATGACCGGGTCGTACTCAATTTCAACTTCACGGATGATGCCAAAACCATCTCCCGTGAAGAGGTTTTGGGTTCGAGTGCTGTGGAGAATGCTCCGGCGGTAAAAAAGAAAACTGCAAAAAAACGCACCGGCTTGCAGTTGCAATCCACCCCGCCCTGTGATATCCTGAAAAGAGAGTATCTGTTATATAAAGGAAGAAACTGCCATGGATTGCAAACTGCGTGCCAAAAACTGCGGCGGCTGCCCTCTGCTGGGGCTGGACTATGCCGCGCAGCTGAAACAGAAGGAAGAAAAAGTACGTGCTCTGGTGGGCAAATACGGCCCAGTGCACCCCATCCGGGGCATGGAGCAGCCTTACCACTACCGCAACAAGGTGATTTCCGCCTTTGCCCCCGGCTTTGGTGGAAAACTGACCTCCGGCATCTACGCGACAAACAGCCACAAGGTGTTGCCGGTGGAAAGCTGCCTGCTGCAGGACGAGGTGCTGGACAAGACCATGCAGGCGGTGCGTGCTGCCGCCAACGCCTGCCGCTACCAGCCCTACGACGAGGACAAGGGCACCGGCCTTGTGCGCCACTGCCTGCTGCGGCGGGGCGTAGCCACCGGGCAGGTGATGGTGGTGCTGGTGACAGCGCAGCCGGTGCTGCCGGGGGCCAAGAACTTTGTCAAGGCGCTGCTGACCGAGGTAGCGCAGCGCGGCGTGACTGTGACCACCGTGGTGCAGAACGTGAACAGCCGCAAGACCAGCGTGGTGCTTGGCGAAGCGGAAAAGGTGCTGTACGGCAAGGGGTTCATTCTGGACACCCTCTGCGGCAAGACCTATGCCATCAGCCCGCGCAGCTTTTATCAAATCAACCACGCCCAGACCGAAGTGCTGTACGGCCTTGCGGTGGAGGCCGCGAAGCTGACCGGCAAAGAGGTGGTGTTGGACGCCTACTGCGGCATTGGCACCATCGGCCTGACCGCCGCCGACCATGCAAAGCAGGTGGTGGGCGTGGAACTGAACCGGGACGCCGTGCAGGACGCCATTGGCAACGCAAGGCACAACGGCGTAAAGAACGCCCGCTTCTTTGCCGCCGACGCCACACGCTGGATTGGCGAAGCGGCCGCAGCAGGGGAGAAGGCAGACGTGATCTTTATGGACCCCCCGCGCGAGGGCTCCACCCCGGAATTTCTTGCCAGCGTGGCCCGCATGGCACCGAAGCGGGTGGTCTATGTCAGCTGCAACCCCGTCACCCTCGCCCGCGACCTTGCCACCCTGACAAAGCTGGGCTATAAGGCCGAGGGCTTTACCCCGGTGGATATGTTCCCGCATACGGAGCATATCGAGGTGGTATGTGCTTTGTCCAAACTGGATATCCACCAGAAGATCACGGTCGATCTGAAGATGGACGAATTGGACGTGACCGCTGCGGAAACGAAAGCTACCTATGAGGAAATCCGGGAATATGTCAAGGAACATACCGGCCTGAACGTCAGCGCCCTCTATATTGCACAGGTCAAGCAGAAGTGCGGCATCAAGGAAAGGGCAAATTATAACAAGCCTAAGTCCGAGAACAGCCGCCAGCCGAAATGCCCGCCCGAAAAGGAAAAAGCCATCCGGGATGCGTTGAAGCATTTTAAGATGATCTGAGCAAACAATCATACACCAGCACCTGACAGGCATCATTTCAAATCGTCTGTCGGGTGCTTTTTGGTTTTCTCCGGGGATGTATCTTGCATTTGGCTTGAAAATTGGATACAATATAAGAAACACGATGATAAAGGAGCGGCATTATGGAGTACATCGGTATCCAGAAGAAGAACGGCAGCGTGGTGGACGCTCTGCAACAGGCCATCCTTTCCGGGCAGATACCCGCCGGAACCGAGATGACCCAGAATGAGCTGGCAGAGAGCCTTGGCGTCTCCCGGATGCCGGTGCGCGAGGCTCTGATGATCCTTGAGTATCAGGGGCTTCTCATCCGTCTGCCCAACAACCATGTAAAAGCCGCTGACCTGAGTGAAGATACCCTGCGTCAGATTCTGGCACTGGGGGCGCAATTGGAACGTCAGGCCATGCGCTGTCTGCCGCAGGATGCCATGTTGGCAGGCGGTGAGATGCTCCAGCACCGGACGCTGCGGAGTGCGCTGACCTATCCGCTCCACAGCAAATTGCTGGAAAGCATTCAGGAAACCTACATTGCCTTTGCGGTCAACGCCCGCCCTGCGCCGGTCAACGGACGGCTGGCTCATCTGCTGACACTTGACCGGCAGGGCTCGCCGGAGGTCTTGAACGAATGGCGCAGCTACGAAGAAGAATTGTTACACCTCATTTTAACGGTAAGGAGTCAATATGCTGGGACTGAAACCCATTAAACTGCTGCCCGCCCGTGAACGGGTAGCTTCCGCCCTGCGGAAAGCCATCATCTCCAAAAGCATCCCGGAGGGGGCGGAACTGACGCTGGAAAACACCGCACAGGAGCTTGGCGTTTCGGTGACCCCGGTGCGGGAGGCATTTCAGATCTTGGCACGGGACGGTCTGCTGGAAGTCAAGCAGAATAAGTGCGCCATTGTGCTGGGTGTGACCGAAAAGACCATCCGGGAGCACTACCAGCTGCGTTCTGCGCTGGAGGGAGCCGCCTGTATGCTCTGCTGTCAGAACAACGCCGATCTCTCCAAAATCAAGAACTGTGTGGACACGGCAGAAGAAGCCCTTTCCCACCAGCAGACCGGGAATTATGCCGACTACAACCAGTCGTTCCACTTTGAGATCTGGGAAGCATCCGGCAATCAGAAGATGCAAAAGATGCTGTCTGAACTCTGGAATGGTCTGTCCATCGGCGTGGAGATGAGCGAGCTGGACTATGCCCTCAATTCCCAGCGGGAGCACAAGCTGATTTTCGCCGCGCTGGAAGCCCGTGATGCGCTGGCCGCACGGGCTGAGATGGAAAAGCATATCCTGCGCAGCATGGACGATGCACTGACCTATTACTTATAAGGAGAGCGGAAAATGTACACCTGTGCCAACTGCGCCGTTCTGGCCTGCGCCAACAATGAACCGGATAAAATGCCCAAAAGCTGCCCCATGAGGAACGAACCTGTCATGGCAGATGCCCGGAGCGGCTATGCTTTGGCGGAGAATCATGATTTCTATGTCAACTGCTCTGCTATTGAAGGACTGGGCTACTGCCAGTGGCCCCGCCTGAAGGAGACGGTAGAGTTCTGCAAGCGGATGGACTACCACAAACTGGGGCTTGCATTCTGCAAGGGTCTGCGCAAGGAAGCCCGCATCGTGGCCGACCTGCTCCGGGAGCACGGTTTTGAGGTAGTATCGGTCATCTGCAAAACCGGCGGCATCTCCAAGGAAGAAGTGGGCATCCCGGAGGAGGTCAAGATCCATCCCGGTGAATTTGAAGCCATGTGCAACCCCATCGCACAGGCAAAGCTGCTGAACGAACAGCACACCGAGTTCAACATCGAGATCGGTCTGTGCGTTGGGCATGACTCCATGTTCTATAAGTATTCGGACGCAATGGTCACGACTCTGGTTGCAAAAGACCGCGTTCTGGCGCATAATCCCTGCGGTGCCATCTACTGCGCCGAGGGCTATTTCAAAAATCGGCTGAAATAAGATGATGCAGGAGCTGTCTCTGTCACCATACAGAGGCAGCTCCTATTTTTTGCCCACCATTGCATCCAAAGAACCATCCAACCGTCTGTAAGACCTGCACAAAAATCCCTGCCGGGAATATCCGATTCGACGATTCTCGTAGAAACCTCTTGACAACTGCACGATTTAGGTGTATTCTTGCGTCGTCAAATGGATACATTATCACAGATTAAATATAAATCAAATCAAGAGGGCCTTCTCTTTGGCGCAACTGCACATCTTCCAAAATTCTGGAAAATGCCGTCAAAGGGATAAGACTGACACCACAAGACCCTGTGCCATCCGGCACAGCTGGGGAGTTCCGCAAGTCGGCGTGAAGTTGCGTCGATAATTGGATACATTATCAAAAATTAAAAGGAGGAACCCCCAGTATGACCCCATCTACCATCACTCTGTTGTTTCTTCTCTTCGCAGTCGTCATGTTCGTGCTTGAGAAGATCCCCCTCGGTGTCACGTCCATGATCGTCTGTATCGGTCTGGTCGTCACCGGCGTGCTGGATGTCAAGACTGCCTTTGCAGGCTTCATCGACAGCAACGTCATTCTCTTCGTCGCCATGTTCATTGTCGGCGGTGCATTGTTTGAAACCGGCATGGCCAATAAGATCGGCGGCATCGTCACCCACTTTGCCAAATCGGAACGCAGTCTCATCATCGCCATCATGGTCATTGTCGGCCTGATGAGCGGCGTTCTTTCCAACACTGGCACTGCCGCCGTCCTGATCCCCGTGGTCATCGGCATTGCGGCCAAGTCCGGCTACTCCCGCTCCAAGCTGCTGATGCCTCTGGTCTTTGCGGCGGCAATGGGCGGCAACCTCTCCCTCATCGGCGCACCCGGCAACCTTATCGCCCAGAGCGCACTGGATGAGATCGGGATGTCCTTCGGCTTCTTCGAGTACGCCATTGTTGGTCTGCCCATCCTCATCGTCGGTATCCTCTTCTACGCCACCATCGGCGAGAAGCTGCTCCCCACCCACGAAGTCAAGGATGAGGGTGCATTCAGCACCGAGCAGGATTTCAGCAACGTTCCCAAGTGGAAGCAGGTGCTGTCTCTGGTCATTCTGGTGCTCACCCTGCTGGGCATGATCTTCGAGAAGCAGATCGGCATCAAGCTCTGCATCACCGGCGGCATCGGCGCACTGGCACTCATCCTCACCGGTGTCATCTCCGAAAAGGATGCCCTCAAATCCATTGACCTCAAGACGATTTTTCTCTTCGGCGGCACACTGTCGCTGGCATCCGCACTGGACAAGACCGGTGCAGGCGCAGAGATCGCAAACCTCGTTATCGGTGCTCTGGGAGAGAATCCTTCTCCCTATGTACTCACCTTCGTGGTGTTCATTCTGTGCTGTGTCATGACCAACTTCATGTCCAACACGGCCACCACCGCCCTGATGGTCCCCATTTGCCTGAGCATCGCACAGGGCATGGGTGCTGACCCCCGCGCTGTCCTGATGGCTTGTGTCATCGGCGGCTCCTGCGCCTACGCAACGCCCATCGGTATGCCCGCCAACACCATGGTGGTTTCCGCCGGCGGCTACACCTTCAAGGACTATGCAAAAGCCGGTCTGCCCCTCATCCTCATCGCAACCGTTGTCAGCATGGTGATCCTTCCCATCGCATTTCCGTTCTTCCCACAGTGATGTGGGCAGAGCGTTGAATAAGTGAAGCAAATGCACAAATGTACCAAGCCAAATCTTTCAAGGAGGAAATGGAATGAACAAGCAGGAACAGGTGCAGCAGATGACGACCTATATGGCCAACTTTGTGAGCCATATCGCCAAAGTGCTGCCGGACGACATCATCAAAAAGCTGGATGAGCTGGGCGCACAGGAGGATGCTCCTCTGTCCAAGGTCATCTATGAGACCATGAAGCGTAACCAGAAGCTGGCCAAGGAGCTGAACCGCCCCAGCTGTCAGGATACCGGTGTGCTGCAGTTCTGGGTAAAGTGCGGTGTAGACTTCCCGCTCATCGGCGAGGTGGAAGGTCTGCTGAAGGAGGCTGTGGTCAAGTCCACCTTCGAAGCCCCCCTGCGTCACAACAGCGTGGAGACCTTCGACGAGTTCAACACCGGCCGCAATGTCGGCAAGGGAACCCCTACCGTCTGGTGGGACATCATCCCCAACAGCGACAAGTGCGAGATCTACGCCTACATGGCAGGCGGCGGCTGCACCCTGCCGGGCAAGGCCATGGTGCTGATGCCCGGTGCAGGCTACGAGGGTGTGACCAAGTTCGTCATGGACGTCATGACCAGCTACGGCATCAACGCCTGCCCCCCGCTGCTGGTGGGCGTGGGCGTTGCCACCTCTGTTGAGACCGCTGCTCTGCTGTCCAAGAAGGCTCTGATGCGTCCTCTGGGCAGCCACAACGAGAACGAGCGCGCAGCCTATATGGAGAAGCTGCTGGAGGACGGCATCAACTCCATCGGCCTTGGTCCTCAGGGCATGGGCGGCAAGTACTCCGTCATGGGCGTGCACATCGAGAACACTGCCCGTCATCCTTCTGCCATCGGCGTTGCCGTGAACGTGGGCTGCTGGAGCCACCGCCGCGGCCACATCATTTTCGATAAAGACCTGAACTACACCATTGATACTCATTCGGGGGTGACTTTGTAATGCTGACCATCAAAGACGGAAAGAAAATTCTGACCACTCCGGTCTCCGCAGAAGACCTGAAGGACATCCACATTGGCGATATCGTTTATCTGAACGGAAGCCTGACCACCTGCCGCGACGTGGCACACCGCCGCCTCGTTGAGGAAGGCCGTCCGCTGCCCGTAGACGTGAAGGATGCCGCTATTTTCCACGCTGGTCCCATCATCCGCCCGCTGGACAACGACAAGTTCGAGATGGTGTCGGTCGGCCCGACCACCTCCATGCGCATGGAAAAATTTGAGTATGAGTTCGTCCAGAAGTCCGGTGTCCGCGTCATCGTGGGCAAGGGCGGCATGGGCCCCAACACCGAGCGAGCCTGCAAGGAGTTCGGTGCCATCCACTGTGTGTTCCCAGCAGGTAATGCCGTTGTGGCTGCTACCGAGGTGGAAGAAATCGTTGATGCCCAGTGGCGCGACCTTGGTATGCCGGAAACTCTCTGGCACTGCCGCGTCAAGGAGTTTGGTCCGCTCATCGTCTCCATCGACACCGAAGGCCGAAACCTGTTCGAGGAGAACAAGGTCATCTTCAATGAGCGCAAGGAAAAGGCCATCGAAGAAATCTGCAAGCACGTTGGCTTCATCAAGTAACACTGTCTGAAACCAACGTTGCTGATAGATCGCGGAGGGCAAAATTCAACGTATTATATTCTCCTAACCTGAACCCATTAACACGCTAATTCTAACAACCGTATTCTGCTTTCATAAGATCTGACAAACTCATATCTACTTCATTTACCCTGCTTCTCCGCACGGACACCCGCAGACGCTTTTGCCATACAAGCGCCTGCGGGTGTTTTTAGCTTTAGAATCAAGCTTCCGGGAAGATTCCAAAGAGCAGTGGAATGCTCTTTGGCACACGACTTTGCTTGCAAAGTCTAGTGTGTTACACCTTGGTTCCGGCTGATGCGGAAAAGGGGCTGTGAGCAAATGCGGCAAGCTCCTGTTCTGTGGCAGAAGGATGCGCAGATGGGCATGGCAGTTGACGGTCTTTGCCCACCCAGCGCAGGCTTGCGGAGGAACCAATGGTGTACGTTCCCCTGCCTGTCGTGGCATCGTCTTTTTAAGAATAACAGCTTGTCAAGAGGGCCCGCACCGTCCAACCCTCTATCTTTTCGCCAAAGTTTTCTTCGGATCTTCTTGCATCCTGCCGAAAGTAGCGTATTTTCAAAACTTTTTGTTGACACGGCCCGGATTTTGTGGTAATCTATCCCAACAATTTAATATTTACATATTTTACTTATTCGCTCAGTACCTGCGGGGCTGGGCAGCTTCCCTTTTTGACTTTTCAAGTCGCTACATAACCGACTGGCAAGACCTTCCGAAAAAGCGAAGGCATGACCGGTCTGTTTTGTGGCGACTTTTTTGTTGCCGTTCCAGCATCGCACCTTGAAAACCGCATGACCGTCTGCATGGGATACCCGGCGATGACCCCTTACAGGGCGAGCCGGAAAACGCCGCCGGAAGGGGGCAGGAACACCATGCAGGGAGAACGGCGAAACGACCTCATGTGGACATTTTGTCTACATGAGGTATCCGTAACGCTTCGGACAAATAAAGTGATCCTTCCCAAAATGAGAAGAACCACTTTACAGAACGGACGTTTATCCACCTGCTGCGGCAGAAAAACCATGTGGTCAAATTGACCACATGGAAAAGCCGCAGCACCAAAGAAAGGACGTATGCCTATGGAAAACAACTTTACCCCCGCATGGATCAAGAAAGGCTTCTTCAACGAATCTATCTTCTGTGACGATTTTCTCAGCACCCACCAGCTCATCTATGTGAATGGCGCATTTTTCACCCCGGAAGGCAGGGTCACAGACACCATGAACCTGCGCTGTGAAATTTTCGATATGCTGCGAGACCATATCGGCGCAAATATCGCAAAGCGGGTCAGCAATGTCGTAGATGTTCTGAAACTGGCAGCGCAGGTGGAGGACTTCCCGCCCGTCACCGACCGCATTGCGCTGGCAAACGGCACCCTGTATCTGGACGGCACCTTTCAGGAAGGCAAGCCGGAGATCGTCCGCAACCGCCTGCCTGTCAAGTATGACCCGAAAGCCGTCCAGCCCGTCCACTGGCTGCGGTTCCTGTCCGACCTGCTCTACCCGGAGGACATTCCCACAGTGCAGGAGTTCATCGGCTATTGCCTGATCCCCAGCAACAAGGGCCAGCGCATGATGGTCATCAAGGGCAACGGCGGCGAGGGCAAGTCGCAGATCGGCGTGGTACTGTCCCGGCTGTTCGGCTGCAATATGAAGGATGGCAGCATCGGCAAGATCTCGGAGAACCGCTTTGCCCGTGCCGATCTGGAGCACACCCTGCTCTGCGTGGACGATGATATGCGGATGGAAGCCCTGCGGCAGACCAACTATGTCAAATCCATCGTGACCGCACAGGGACAGATGGACTTGGAGCGCAAGGGCAAACAGAGCTATCAGGGCTGGATGTACGCCCGTCTGCTGGCGTTCAGCAACGGCGACCTGCAAGCCCTGTATGACCGTTCGGACGGATTCTACCGTCGCCAGCTTATCCTGACCACCAGAGAAAAACCACAGTCCCGTGTAGACGACTCGGACATTGCCGAGAAGATGGCGGCAGAGGTCGAGGGTATCCTGCTATGGGCATTTGAGGGCTTGCAGCGGCTGGTGAAAAATGGCTTCCAGTTCACCGAGAGTGACCGTGCCAAGCGCAACCGGGAACTGGTGAAGCGGGATAACAACAACGTATTTGATTTCCTCGAATCCGAGGGTTACATCCGCCTGAAGGCGGATGCCTGCACCAGCTCGAAAGAGCTGTATGAGGTCTACAAGATGTGGTGCGAGGAGAACAGCCTGAACGCTATCAAGTCCCGTGGATTCAGCGATGCCCTGATTGCCAACCAGCGCAGGTACAATCTGGAGCACACCAACAATATCATCAATTCTTCCGGGCGGCGGGTCCGGGGATTTGTGGGCATCGAAGCCCTTGTGCAGCCGGACCTTACCCCAAACGGCTGGCGGGCATGACCCCCATAAAAGGAGAATTTGGGTGTTTTGCTGCGTACGTGCGTACGCGGCAGCCGCCCTCTCTCCGTACGCACGTACGCAGCGATTGACCGAAAACGCACTTTATAGAGAGATTCTTTGGCAAATGGTCAGATTGACAACTTGCCACAAACCGGAAGGAGCGTGATCCATGAAAGCCCAATACGGCATTTTAAGATTCAAAAAATACAAGGGGCCTGCCATCAGCCCCATCGAAGCCCATAACGAGCGCACCAAGGAGCAGTATACAAGCAACCCGGACATCGACACGAGCCGGAGCCGCTACAACTTCCATCTGGTGCAGCCGCAGGGCAAGTACCGGGCAGAAGCCGACCGCCAAATCGCGGCGGCAAATTGCCGTGTCCGCAAGGACAGTGTGCGAGTGGTGGAAGCTCTTGTCACCGCAAGCCCGGAATTTTTCAAGGGCAAGTCGCGCAGCGAATTCAAGGCGTACTTCGAGTACGCCTTGGAGTTTCTGAAAGGCAAGCAGGACTCCCGGACTTTTATCTCGGCTGTTGTCCACATGGACGAGAAGACGCCCCACTTGCATCTCTGCTTTGTACCGCTGACCTCTGACGGACGGTTGAGCGCGAAGGAGATCATCGGCAACAAGAAGAAGCTGATCAAGTGGCAGGGCGATTTCTGGGAGCACATGGTAAAGCGTTACCCGGACTTGGAGCGCGGCGAAAGTGCCAGCCAGACCGGGCGGGAGCACATCCCGCCCCGGCTGTTCAAGGAAATGACCCAACTGACCAAGCAGAAGGAACAGTTGGATGCCCTGCTGGTGGGCATCAACCCCTTCAACGGCAAGAGCCGTGCGGCGGAGATCAGCAAGGTGCTGGATAGCTATATCCCCAACGTGGCACGGATGAAGGATCAGTTGCGAAAGTACAACATTGCCTTTAGCCAGACCGTGAGCGAGAACAAGTCGCTCAAAAAGAAAAATGCTGCACTTTCAGCAGCGGTAGATAAAGCACAGGAAACCAGCATCCTGAAACAGCTGGCAGATGCGCAGCTTCGGCGGGATTATGAAGCTGCTGTCCAAACCTTAGACCGAATCCCGAAGGATGTACTTGACTTCTATTGTCAGGCGGAAAAGCGAGAGGGGGATGATCGACAGAATGCCCATGCTCGATGAGTGGAGTGCATTGGCAACATTTCTAGCAGATATGATTGAAAAATACGCAGATGTTTTGGAGGTGGATAAAATGGAAACTGCATCGAGAGTTTCTGAAGGAAAGGTTCCGGCACCGAAAAGCGAAAATCAGCAGAATCCGGTTGAGAAATACTGTGCTGCATGATATAATAAGGACGTGAGAAATACGTCCAAACTTCCACAGGGGAATAACACTCCCTTGTGGAGATACATACTCCACTCAAAATCACAGCCAAGGAGGTGCGACCTATGAGGGAAGATAAAATCAAAGTCTACACATATACCCGTGTATCTACCGCTATGCAAATTGACGGATACTCGCTGGATGCCCAGAAAGCCCGGATGAAGGCATACGCTGACTTCAATGATTACCAGATCGTTGGTGAGTATGAGGATGCAGGTAAATCGGGCAAATCCATTGAGGGCCGTGCATCCTTCTGCCGGATGATGGATGACATCAAGTCGGGCAAGGATGGAGTTTCCTATGTTCTGGTGTTCAAGCTGTCCCGCTTTGGCCGCAATGCCGCTGACGTGTTATCCACCTTACAGGTCATGCAGGATTTTGGCGTGAACCTGATCTGTGTGGAAGATGGCATTGATTCCTCCAAGGATGCAGGCAAGCTGATGATCTCCGTGCTGTCTGCAGTGGCCGAGATCGAGCGTGAAAATATCCGTGTTCAGACGATGGAAGGCCGCATCCAGAAAGCGCGGGAAGGCCGCTGGAACGGTGGTTTTGCACCCTATGGTTATCGGCTGGTCGATGGCAGACTGGAGATCAACGAAGAAGAAGCTCCGGCTATTCGGACGATTTTTGACCAGTACGTCAATACGAATATGGGCGCAACGGGCCTTGCCAAATATCTGGAAAATCACGGCATCCACAAGATCCAGCGTCAGAATGGTAAGAATCCGCTGTTTGCAGCCAGCACGATCCAGAAGATTCTAAAGAATCCGGTCTATTGTGGCAAAATCGCTTTTGGGCGGCGCAGGACGGAGAAGGTGAAAGGCACCCGCAACGAGTACAAGCTGGTAGAGCAGGAAAGCTATCTGCTGGTGGATGGCTTGCACGAAGGGCTGGTGTCAGAAGAAATCTGGCAGGCGGCACAGGTCAAGATGAAGGCCACCGCCCAGAAGTACGAACTTGTGGCAAGGCGCAAGACCGACCGTGTGCATCTGCTGTCCAGCATTGTGAAGTGCCCGGTATGCGGGGCTGGAATGTATGGAAACAAGAGCATCAAGAAACGCCCGGATGGGACGAAATACAAAGACTTCTATTATTATGGCTGTAAACACCGGGGGATGCAGCGTGGATATAAATGCACCTACAGCAAGCAGATTCAGGAAGAAGTGCTGGACGGAGCCGTTGCCGAGGTGATCTCCAAACTGGTCAGCAATCCAAAGTTTGCCGCTATGATGCAGGAGAAAATCAATATGAAGGTTGACACGACTGCCATCGAGCAGGAAATCGCCGCCTATGAGAAGCAGCTCCGGCAGTATTATTCCACCAAGTCGCGGCTGATGGATGAAATCGACAACCTTGACCCGGACGACCGGCATTTTATCTCCCGAAAATCTGACCTTGACGACCGTCTGTATAAGATGTACGATAAAATCGAGGATGCTGAAAATAGCCTGATGGATGCCCGCGCAAAGAAGCAGGCTATTGAAGCCGATAAGATCACAGGCGACAACATCTACAAGATTCTGATTTGCTTTGATAAGCTCTATTCTACCATGAGCGAAGCGGAACGCCGCAAACTGGTAGAGATTTTGATCGATGAAGTGCAGATTTACCCGGAGCGTCAGCCCAACGGACAGTGGCTGAAATCCATCCGGTTCAAGCTGCCCATCATCGACCACGACCTTGATTTGAGTTTGGACAATCAGGATCGTGTGGAGACGGTATGTGCATTGTCCAAACTGGAGATCCACCGCAAAAAGCCGTCCGGGAGGCGCTGAAGCATTTTTAGCGTGTCCTCTCTGCCGAGGACTTTTATGCAGAGAAAAGAACGTTTTGCAATTTTCCCTGCAAATGGACTGCGAAGGTAAATCCGCAGCTCCCGGTTGAGAAAAGCTTTGTGGAGTGATACAATACTATTGTATGTGCCCTGTCCGGGGCATCAGTTCACAGAACGGAATAACTTGCAATGGATAGATATTTTTTTATTTTAACGACCATTGATCTTTTTGTGCTCGGCTTTATGTGTCTTCTTACAAGGCTGAGCGAATCTTTAAATAAAAAGCAGAAGCGCGGGTTCCTTCTGGCCTTTGCGCTCATTGCGTGCATCTCGGTGCTGGAGGTCATCACCATCGTAGTGGACGGCGCACCGCCGGGCTACCGCTGGCTGAATATTTTGTCCAACTATCTGGGCTTTGGACTGACACCGGCGGTGCCGCTGTGTCTGGTATATGTGCTGGATAAAAAATCCATCATCCGGCGCGGGTTCAAGGCGGCGGTGTGCTGCGAGGGTGCGTATCTGCTTTTTCTGGCGGCAACGCTGCCCTATGGGCTGGTGTTCTCGGTGAGCAGGGAAAACCTCTACGCCCGGGGCGCGTATTTCTATATTTATGTGGCCATGTACTATGCCGCCATGCTGTACCTTATGGTGGCTACGGTGCGCACGGCGGCGGCCTTTCAGAACCGCAGCCGCATGCTGATCTATCCGTTGACCCTGTTTCTGGGCGCGGAGACCGTGATCCAGCTCGCGCTGCCGGAGCTGCACGTTACATGGCTGTGCGTCACGTTGCTGTCGGTGCTGTACTATATTTATTGCAGCGAAATGTGGAACCAGCTGGACGCGCTGACCGGGCTTTTGAACCAGAACAGCTACCTGAACCGCACCGCTGAGATGCGCCGCAGCGGCGGGGTGCTGGTGGTGTTTGATGTGGATGACTTCAAGCAGATCAACGACCGCTATGGCCATTTACAGGGAGATGTCTGCCTTGCCGAGATCGCAGACTGCATCAAAAAAGCCTACGCCCGCTGCGGCTACTGCTACCGCATCGGCGGCGATGAATTCTGTGTGCTGCTGAAGGACGAGGAAAGCGAAGCCCGCTGCGCAAAAACGATGCAAGCTTTGCTGGCAGAGCGGCGCAAGGTGTTTGCCATTTTGCCGACGGTCTCTCTTGGCTCTGCCGCCTTTTCCGGGGAGGACGTGGTCACAGTGAAGGACCGCGCCGACCGCGCGCTCTACTGCGCCAAAAAGGAACAGAAGGCCCGCGCCGCAGCGGAAAAGCACGCAGACGACAGCGAGCAGACAGCTTGAAATTCTGTCCGCACAACGGATAAACGGAGGAACACCGATGAACACAGATTGGAACAGCCCGCAGGGCGATTTTGATACCGCTGAAAAGCAGGGAGAACTGCTGATGCTGCTCAGCCGGCAGCAAGTCACCGTGCACACATGGGATGACCCGGACTTTGACTATATGGAGGAGCAGAATCTGGCGCTGGTGGTGCAAAGCCCCTCCGGCACAGAGGATCTGCTGATTGAACTGTGCGGAGAGTTCTCGGTGTTTTTTGAAAAGTGGCACGGAGAGTACGCCGCCACCGCCGAGGGCTACGCGCAGCTGCAGCAGGACATCACCGCCATTCTGGACGGCAAGGCGGGCGCACTGAGCCTGTATACGGAAAACGGCTGGCAGGGCACGGTGCTGTGCACCGAGCTGCCCGGCGCAGAGGATGCCGCTGCGGCGCTCAAGCGCTGCTGGCAGGCGGCAAAGCCGGACGCCGCCCTGCCTGCGGGCAGTCGGCTGGAGCTGGTGTGCTGGGACCCGGCACAGAACCGGAAATGCCAGCTCCCGGTGGAATAATAGAGCAAAAAGGTCGCTGCACAAAATGCGTGCAGCGACCTTTTCTTATACAATTTGTTGTTTTTTCTTACGATTTGCCATATAGTTTGCAAATGCGGAGGCCGCAGCGCCCAGTGCGATGCCCAGCACTGCGCCGCCGAGGACATCGGTGGGGAAGTGCACATAGAGGTACAGCCGGGTAAAGGCGATAAAAGCTGCCAGCACCAGCGCGGGCGCGCCCAGCTTTCGGTTTTGCAGCCAAAGCGCGTAGGCAGCCGCCACCCCGGAGGCGGTGTGCCCGGAGGGGAAGGAATGCCCATGCGGACGCGCCACCAGCATGGTGATGGAAGTGTTGAGATCGCAGGGGCGGGGGCGGGCGAACAGCGGCTTGAGGAAGAAGTGCCCCGCCGCCATGTACAGCACCAGCGCCACCGCCATGGCAAATCCCGCTTTGCGGGTGCGCCGGAAGAGCAGAAGCAGCAGGGTGAACGCGATCCAGATCTCGCCGTGGGCACCGGCGTAATCAAAAAAGATGGAGATCGTGTTCATTACCGGGTTGCGGAACTGGTACAGCCAGTCCAGAAAAGCAAACTCAAAGGGCATGGGTTCCTCCTTTTGGGTGGTGAAAGAGCAGACTTTTTATACAATATAGCATATAAATATTAAAAAATACAAAATGTGCTGTAAAATTGCCCTCAAGGCAAGGGAAAAACGGTTTCTGGCTGCTCCATCTGTTCCAAGGTGGGGTAGCTGTCGAGCGCGCCGTGGTGCTGCACGCTGATGGCACAGAAGCGGTTGGAAAAGGCCAGATATTCGGTCAGGCGCTTGCGGGAAATCTTTGGCAGCTCGGCGGCAGTCACGCCGTCCCGCTGCAGCTGCCACAGAAACGAGCCGATAAAGCCGTCTCCCGCGCCGGTGGTATCTACCGCCGTCACTTTGGGGCTGCGGGCGTGGGCACTGGCGGTGCGGGTATAGGCACGGGCACCCTTGCTGCCGCAGGTGTACAGCACCAGCTGCACATCTCCGGTAAAGAGCGTGGGCAGCGCGGCTTCAATATCCTCGGTGCCGGTGAGGAAGGGTAACTCCTCGTCCGAAAGCTTCAGGATATGGGTCAGGGGGAGAAACTGCCACACGGTCTGACGCAGCTGCTCCCGGTCCGGCCAGAGGGGAAAGCGGAGATTAGGGTCAAAGCTGAGGATGGCGCCCGCCTCCCGCGCGGCAGTGATGGCAGCCAGATGGGCGTAGCGCATGGGGCTGTCCACCAGCGAGACGCTGCAAAAATGCAGGGCAAAGGCCTGCGAGAACCAGCCCGGGTCGATCTGCTCCGGGGCGTACAGCAGGTCTGCGGAGGGCTTGCGGCAGAAGCTGAAAGTGCGCTGGCCGTTTTCCGCTAAGCTGACGAAGGCCAGCGCGGTGCTGGCTTTGCCGGTAAATTCCAGATGGGAAAGCTCCACGCCGCATCCGGCCAGCACCCGGGCAATCTTATGACCGAAGGGATCGTCGCCCAGCTGGCTCAGCAGCGCACTGCGCCCGCCCAGCCGGGCAACGGCGGCGCAGACATTGGCCGGGGCACCACCCACCCGGGGGCTGAAGGCGGGCACTTCGTCAAAGCTGCACCCCACCCGGGAGGGGATCATATCGATCAGCGCTTCGCCGATGGAAAATAAGATCCTGTCGGACATAGGGCTTCTTCCTTTCTGCATACAGGTGTGCCGCAAGGTGCGGCAGTGTTCAGTATACACCCGCAGGGCGCTGTGCGCAACTGCTTCTTTTATACGGTAATGGGCGGGTTTTGCGGTTGACTTGCGGCGGCAGATATGCTACAATTTCCAGACGTATGCAAAAACAGGGAAAAAAGGAAAAGTGTATGGATCTGACAAAACAGTTCTTTAAATATGTCTCGCAGAATATTTTTGGTCTGCTGGGCACCTCGTGCTATATTCTGGCCGATACCTATTTTATTGCGCAGGCCGCCGGTACAGACGGCGTTACTCTGCTCAATCTCTGCCTGCCCATTTATAACTTTATTTTTGCCATTGGCTCCATGATCGCGCTGGGCTCGGCTACCCGCTACGCCATTGCCAAGGCACAGAACGATGCCCGGGGGCAGCGGTATTTCTCCAACGCCATCCTGTGCGCCGTGCTGGCGTCCATCCCGTGGATGCTGGCGGGTGCCTTTGTGCCCGGGGCGCTGCTGCGGCTCATGGGCGGCGATGCAGGCATCGTGACGCTGGGCATTCCCTACGCCCGCATCTTTCTGCTGTTCACCCCGTTTTTTATGTGCAACTACATCGTTTCGGCCTTTGTCCGCAACGATGGCGACCCCTCCCTTGCCATGGTGGCGACCTTGAGCGGCAGTCTGTTCAACGTGGTGTTCGACTATATCTTTATGTTCCCCTTGGGGCTGGGCTTGGCCGGTGCGGCGCTGGCAACGGCGGTTTCGCCCATCATCAGCATCGCCATTTGCAGCCGCCACTTCTTTAAAAAGGAGAACACCCTGCAATTCGTGCGGCAGATGCCCTCGGTAAGGCTGCTGGGGCAGAGTTGTCAGCTGGGCATCTCCGGCTTTGTGGGCGAGCTTTCCTCCGGCGTGACCACCACGGTGTTCAACTTTCTGCTGCTGGGTCTGGCAGGCAACGTGGGCGTAGCAGCCTACGGCGTGGTGGCAAACTTTGCGCTGGTGGCTACCGCCATCTTCAACGGCGTGGCACAGGGCGCACAGCCGCTGGTGAGCCGCTGCTACGGCCAGAACGACCACGCCGGGGCGCGGAAACTGCTGCTGCTGGGCAGCGGCACCGTGCTGGTGCTGGCGGCGGTGCTGTACGCTGCGGTGTTCGGCCTGACCGATCCCTTTGTAAGCTGGTTCAACAGCGAAAACTCGGTGCAGATGGCGCAGTACGCCCACACCGGGATGCGGATGTACTTTGTGGGCTACTTCTTTGCAGGCTTTAACATTATGGCGGCGGGCTATCTGAGCGCCGTGAACCGCCCGGTGGAGGCCTCCGTTACCTCTATCTGCCGGGGCATGGTAGCCATTGTGGTTTGCTCGCTGGTGCTCAGTGCGGTGTTCGGGATGCCGGGTGTATGGGCAGCCTTCCCAGCCTCGGAACTGCTCACCGCGTTGCTGACCCTGTTTTTGCTGCGCAGAAAAAAGGCCGAGACGGCTTAAATATACATCTCCTGTTCCCGCATGGTCTCCTCGGGCGTAAGCCCGGACTGTGCGGCGCGACCGGTCAGTGCCCGCCATTGTGCAGGGGACTGGCCGGTTTCTTTTTTGAAGACCCGGCACAGGTAGTTGGCCCCGGAAAAACCGCACAGGCTGGCCACCACGTCCAGCGTATACTCCCGGTGCAGCAGCAGCCGCTGTGCGGCTTCGATGCGCACGGTGGTCAGGTACTTGCCCGGCGGCACGCCCACGGAGGCGGTAAAGGTGCGCACCAGATGGCTTTTGGAGACGCCCAGCCGTTCGCTGAGCTCCTCCACGCCGTACAGCCCGGCGTAATTGGCGCGGATGTCCTCAATAGCGGCCTGCACCAGCGGGGGCAGGGCTGGCGCGGCGCTGTCGGCATCCGCCAGTTCGCACAGCAGGGCAAAGACCAGCTGGCTGCGGGCACGGCTGTGGGTGGGCTTTTCCTCCGCAAGGCGCCCCATCAGCTCGGCGGCGGCAGGACAGGTCTCGCCCTTGGCAAGGTAGGGCAGCTCCCGCAGGCCGTTCAAAAACTGCACGCTGGCCTGCCCGGTCAGCTGGACGCACAGCAGGTGGCAGCTGTCCTCCGGGGTCAGGGTGAGCGGGGCGCGGCTTAAGATCAGGTGCCCCGCCGCAGCGGACTGCGGCGGCAGTACCAGCACAGAGCCGGCGGGCGTGGCCGATGCCCCGGGCAGGGAGGCCGTGCATCTGCCGCTGGAAACAAGGCAGACCCACAGCCCCTCGCCGGTCAGGGTGCGGGGCGCGGAAAGCTGCACGTCCAGCAGCGCAGCCGGTGCGGCGATGGTGTTCCAGTCAAACAGCAATATCTGACACCTCTAATCAATAAAATGCTATTTTATATCACAAAATTATCTGCTATTATAGTACCAACGAAACAACACGCCGTCAAGGGCGTGAAACACCAAATATTTACGGAGGATAACGATTATGGCTTCCATTAGCTGCCAGCACATCTACAAGATCTATCCGGGCGCAACTGCCCCGTCTGTTACCGACTTCAACCTGGAGATCCAGGATAAGGAGTTCATCATCTTCGTCGGCCCCTCTGGCTGCGGCAAGTC
>ENA-OQHR01000846-OQHR01000846.1-human-gut-metagenome-genome-assembly--contig:-NODE-846-length-18628-cov-7.673980_pt1 | contig 18628 bp, 26 predicted proteins | sample MGYA00242566_ERZ504725 | MGnify/ENA primary metagenome ERZ504725 (study PRJEB26092, sample SAMD00036217) | human gut metagenome | host: Homo sapiens | study: EMG produced TPA metagenomics assembly of... | reverse complement strand
CTTTCAGCAGTGAATAACCTGAAGGATTCAGAGGATGAAGAACTGCATCTTCTGATGGTTGATAACCATATTCCGGCTGGTGCTAAGCTGTACTAAAATTAAATATAAAATCTCTAAAACCATGATGTCAGATCACAGTTGACAACAATTTGACAACAAAATTTAGGATAATAATGAATCGTTATGAAGCATGACGAATTTCAGGTGAAAGGACACAGGTTTGAGAATGAAATCAAAATTGATTCACTGGATCAATGATTGATATGCATGACAACAAGAGCACTTCTTAGAGTTAATCTGAGAGGTGCTCTTTTCGTACTCAAAAATATATCCCGGCAGTCAACTTCTGTAAAACAGTGAATTTAATTTTGGAGGAAAGCATCATGGATAAAAATTATAAACCAATCACAAGTATGAAGGAAGTACCGGAGCAGCTTAGAAAATTACGCCGACAGTATCTGCGGTATCAGCAGGCAGAGATTATTTACAGCATTTCTCATAAGAAGCTATTTGAACTTGCCAGTGATGCAGGTGCGCTTTACAGAATTGATGGAACCGTATTGATCAACCGGGATATTTTTGATGCCTACCTGGAACGATTCCATGAACCAGCGACAGGAAAAGGTAAGGAGGAAATGGAAGATGAGCGGTAATGTATGGATGTTTTCAAATGAGATTGACGACGAAGATCTGGAATTTATGAGCCATGACTATGTGACCTACAATATGGCATGTGAATATTACAAGCTGGGAATCAAACCAGTAGTCCGTATGGCACATGAAGCTGGGGCAGTATATAAAATCGGGAAGAAAGTGCTGATTCGGAGAAGTATATTTGAAGCATATCTGCGAGAGCAGAGAAAGATTTGATGGAGGAGAAGGACATGAGCGATCAGAAAAATATACTACATGATGATAGTAATGGATTAGATTATGTGGTGGTAGGAGATTATTATCTGCCAATGATGGACTTGCCAGAGGAAACCAGACCGATTGGTTACTGGGGAATGCTTCGGAAAGAATATATGAAAAACTATAAATCAGGCATGTATTCTTATCTTCTGTTGACTGGAAAATTGGACAGCTACCTGGCAGATCTGAATGAACAGGCACAGGAACGGTATGAAGTGATTGAGGCACAAATGCGAAGTGCAGAGGGAGTTACCGAGGAATTGAAAGTACAGAATCCTATGGAGTGGGTGCGACAGTGTAATAACATCAGGAATCGTGTGCAGGAAATTGTGTTGAGTGAATTGGTATATGTATAGGAGGAACGTATGAGATACAGGATTGAATATGCAGATGGAAGATGCTGCAATTTCGCAAACAGTAGAAAAGATTTACTGGATTGGATGAAACTGCTGAAAGATGAAAAGATTGTTGATATTCGTAAAATCTATAAAAGCGGTGTTACAGATTCAGTTCTGGATAGTTACCGAAGATATTTAAAACAGTGAAAGGGATAGGCAGTCATGGTAGTTATAAAAATAATTATAAGGATTTTGTTATTGCCAGTGCGGATATGCCTGACGTTGATACAACTGATACTTATGTTCAGCACATGGCTGTCTGCAACTGTATTTCATGCCCTGTCGGGAATCATCTGCATTACAGCAATCTTAGGCTATGGATTCAGACAGGAAACAGGCACAGAAGTGGGCAAAATGCTTTTGATAGGTTTTATACTTTATATCCTGCCTGTACTTTCTGGTTGGGCGGTGATGTGGCTGGAAACAATCAAAATCAGATTGATGGGAGATTAAAAAGATGGAATTAACGGAAAATATGGAAGAGTTCCTGAATGATCTGATCGGAAAAAGAATGGAACAGGTTTATCAGGAAAATGATGGAGAGCAGTATGATCCATTCAATGAAGAACTGGAACTGAAAGTGCAAAAGGTAATTCGGAAGTTACCGCCAAAACAAGGAAAAGTCATTTTTGACTATATGACAGAAACCTCAAATAATAACAGTGACCTGAATGAGTTCTATTACCGTATGGGATTGAGAGATGGGCTAAAGCTGAGAGAAGCTATCCAAACTATACTGGACACATTGATGGAGTAGGGTACCGGAGAAAGGAATGGGATTTACAAATGAAAATGACAAAAGAAATTGAAGAATTTATCAATCTGAAAATAACGGAACACATGGGAAAATCATATGCAGATTGGAAGTTGAGTCAGTCATCTGTGACAGAACCAGATGAAATTGAGGAAGCGTATAAGAAAGTGATTGAGACACTTCCGTCAGAGCAAGAAGAAATTATTACAAAATATTGTGATGCAATATTTAACAGCGGGGCAGATACGGAGGAATTCCTTTATCGTTTGGGACTGAGAGATGGATTAAAATTACGAAAAGTAATAAAAAGCATATTGAAATCTTTTTCATAAGTGAAGAGTAATTTGAAGAGGCATTGACTGCAATAATGGTTGATGCTTCTTTTTTATTCATCGGGATTCCACATATATCAATTATTGGAAGATAATGGAATTTGTGGTAATATAAAGTAGAAAGATGGTGAGTATTTTGCAGGAAATGGTATGGCTGAGTAATTAAAGAAGTTTGGACTCATCATAATAAAAATGAGTTGGGGAATAGTAATTTATTCCGGTAAATTCTATACGAAAGATGGAAACTGATAATGGCAAATGAAAGTTTAGGAAAAGCAAAATCAAGAAAAAATGATGAATTTTATACTGTCTATGATTATATTCAGAAAGAAATGAATGCTTATTTGGAATATGATCCCAATGTATTTCGTGGAAAGACAATTCTGTTGCCTTGTGACGATCCAGAATGGAGTAATTTTACAAAATATTTTGCTCAAAATTTTGAAACGTTAGGTATAAAAAAACTGATTAGTACAAGCTATGCTACTGATCGTAAAAAGCAGCAGTATGAACAATATCATCAAATGACTTTATTTGAATTAAATTTTCCGCAATATGATGAAGAAAAACCACATTCACATGGAAAAATATTTACTTTGACAAGGGATATTAATAAGTCTGGAGTTATAGATATAGATGATTTAGAATGGCAATATCTTGAAGGAGATGGAGATTTCCGAAGCGATGAGGTATGCGCGTTGCGTGATGAAGCAGATATTATTGTAACTAATCCACCATTCTCATTGTTTAGGGAATTTGTTGCTTGGGTTATGGAAGCAGAAAAGAAAATTGTGGTTATTGGTAATCAGAATGCAATAACATACAAAGAAATTTTCCCATTACTCAAAGAGAATAAGTTGTGGATAGGTGCAACTAATAATGGTCAGGATATGGTTTTTGAAGTGCCGGAGGGTGCCATTGTTGCGCCAAAAGATAAAGAGAAGGCTGAAAAATTAGGTTATAAGGGAAACTATACACGCTTAGGAAATGCTTGCTGGTTTACTAATATTGACCATGGTAGACGTCATCAACCGTTATCTCTTATGACTATGGCAGATAATTTGAAATATAGCAAACATAAGCAAATTCGTGAGCAGGGTTACTTGAAATACGATAATTATGATGCTATTGAAGTGCCGTTTGTCGATGCTATTCCAAGTGATTATGTCGAAGATATGGGGGTTCCAATAACTTATCTTCAGCGACACAATCCAGAACAATTTGAAGTTGTAAAGTTCCGTAAGGGAGATGATGAAAAAGATTTGACATATACTATTGATTCTAGCACAATTTTGACAGACAGACAGACAGACAGACAGACAGACAGACAGACAGACAGACAGACAGACAGACAGACAGACAGACAGACAGACGGACAGACTAGAGCAGAAAAGAAAGGTTCCGGAAAGCATGTGATATGGATCGCATTGCTAGTGTTATTTGCAGCACCGGTGAGAGCTCCGCTTCTGGTAGCACTTGCGGCAGTTCTCTATGATTTCACACCAAAGCCGACTGGAACTGTCGAATTCGAGTAATATATAACAACTACAAAATGCCGAAAGTCTCTATTTCATAAGGACTTTCGGCATTTATTATTATCTTAATAAAAAAATTTGTTTGCTTAATGGAGAGAGTGAGTTACAATAATATTATTATAAAAATGAGAATGTAAAAAACAAATTATAAAAAAGGAGATTCTTAACATGGTAAAAATTATTTCTGACAGCACATGCGACCTCTCTCCAGAGTTGATTGCAAAATATGATATTGACATTTTGCCACTTCATATTCTTCTCGGGGAAGATGAATATGAAGATGGAAAGAATATTACACCGGAGCAGATTTATAGCTGGTCTGATGAAAATAAAACAACACCAAAAACGTCAGCTCCGGCATTGACAGATGCAATTGAGCTTTTTAAACCATATATAGATGAAGGTCGTGAAATTGTATGTTTTTCTATTTCAAGCAGTATGTCTACATCAGGGAATGTTATGCGTATTGCTGCAGAGGAGCTGGAGGCGGAAGATTGTATTACAGTAATTGATTCAGCAAATCTTTCTACAGGGATTGGGCTTCTTGTAATAGAGGCAGCTATTATGGCACAGAATAATCACACAGTAGAAGAAATTGTTTCAGCAATAGAAGCGTTAAAACCGAATGTCAGAGCAAGCTTTGTTGTAGATACGCTCACTTATTTATATCGTGGCGGTCGCTGCAATGCGGTTTCAGCTATGGCAGGGGGCGTTTTAAAACTGCATCCTAAAATCGTAGTAGAGAATGGTGCAATGAATGCTTCAAAAAAATATCGTGGAAAAATCAATTCTGCAATTATGACGTATGTCAAGGATATGGAGGATGATTTGAAAGCGGCAAGACCGGACAGAGTTTTTATTACGCATTCTGGTTGTGATCGCACGATAGTAGAGGAAGTACATTCTTATTTGGAAAATTTGGGTGTTTTCTCTGAAATATTAGAAACAAGGGCTGGCGGCGTCATTTCCAGCCATTGTGGTCCGGGAACATTAGGCGTTTTATTTATCCAAAGTATGTAATAAAAAGCTAAGAAGGGAATGACATAGAATGAAGCTTGCAAATATTACCTTGGCACCCACGATTCGAAAATATAATAAGGAAAATTTAGTACATGATGTAATTACTGGGTTGATCATTATGGCAGTGTCAATCCCAATTTCTATGGGATATGCACAAATAGCAGGTCTTCCGGCAGTATATGGATTATATGGTTCAGTATTTCCAATACTTTTATTTGCATTATTTTCGACATCACCACAATTTGTATTTGGTGTGGATGCAGCACCGGCAGCCCTGGTTGGTTCAGCATTATTAGGAATGAACATAGAAGGCGGTTCAAAAGAAGCTCTCGCAGTTGTTCCGGTGCTGACATTTTTCGTAGCTGTGTGGCTTTTTGCATTTTATTTAATGCATGCAGGAAAGCTTGTCAATTATATATCAGAGCCGGTGATGGGTGGATTTATTACCGGTATTTGTACAACGATTATTTTGATGCAGGTGCCAAAGCTTATGGGTGGAAGTGCAGGAACCGGCGAATTCTTGGAACTGGCGGAACATATTATCAAAGCTGTCCGACAAATCAATATGCCGTCGCTTGTACTTGGGAGTGTCTCTCTTGTGATTTTACTTGTAGCGAAAAAGCTTGTACCGAAGTTTCCGATGGCGGTAGTGTTAATGGTATTAGGTGCAGTTCTTACAAACATTCTTCCAATGACAGCGTGGGGAATTAAAACCTTGGATGCGGTTGAAACGGGACTGCCAAAGTGGAATATTCCGGACTTTACAGTTGTTCCGATTCGTGAAGTAATTACGATTAGTTTATCGGTTGCGGTTGTCATTATGGCAGAAACATTGCTTGCAGAAAATAATTTCGCACAGAAAAACCGATATCGGATTAATGACAATCAGGAGATTTTAGCATTCGCAGTGGGAAATATGGCGGCAGCCTTTACCGGATGTTGTCCAATCAATGGTTCTGTTTCAAGAACTGCGATGGGGGAACAATACCAGGGAAAAACGCAGGTGATGAGTATTGTTGCAGGTTTGTCTATGTTGATTTTGCTGCTTTGCGGAACTGGATTTATAGGGTATCTTCCGATTCCGGTGCTTACAGCCATCGTGATTTCAGCACTGCTAGGTGCGACAGAATTTCATCTTGCGACGAAGCTGTGGAAAGTCAGCCGGACAGAATTTTTTATTTTTGCAGGTGCATTTGTAGGAGTACTTTTTCTTGGGACGATCAATGGTGTATTGATTGGAATTATTTTATCATTTTCAGAAATGATAATCCGATCATCTAAGCCGGCGAGAGGATTTCTCGGGATTCAGCCGGGGCACAGACATTTCCGGGATTTAAATGAAAGTAGTCAGATTCATGCAATAAAAGATGTTTTGATCTATCGTTTCAGCAGCAATCTTTTTTTCGCAAACGTGCAGGTATTACAGCAGGATATAGAGGATGCACTGGAACAAAAGAAAGATACGAAGGCAGTAATTTTAGATGCAAGCGGTATCGGAAGTATGGATATCACAGCAGCGGAAAGGCTTGGAAATCTTTACGCATCTCTGAAAGCACAGGGGGTTCGTTTTTATATAACGGAGCACATTGCGGGATTGAATGAGCAGATGAGAAAACTGGGGTTAGGATATCTTATCAGAGAAGGTTGTGTGCGAAGAACAACACATATCGCATTAAAAGATATGGGAATTAACAGGCCATATCCTTTAGAGGATGGGGTGGATAATGAAGAGCGCAGCGCTTCAAGAAAGCGTGTAGACAATCGTGTACAGGAATTTGTTTGGGCATTTGGCTCGAATTCAGAAGATGAGATTGAGAAGCAGATTGCACGACAGATCGAGCAGTTGAAAAAAAGTGGAGATATGGAGAAACTGCTGCATGGAAGCTGGTCACACATGGATGCATTTGATGAAGATGAGTGGCTGGAGCATCTTGAGGAACATTTGAAAGAAATTGTAAATATTTCCGGAAAAGATGAAAGAACACTTGCAGCGCGTTTGGAAGAGCACAGACAAGAAGTACATGACCGTATTGCACAGGAACACCCAGAGCTTGCCCAACGGTTTAAGGAACGCAGACATCGTCTGGATGAACATTTGAAAGAACGCCGTCCGGATGTTTATGAGCTTGTCATTAGTTTAAGAGATAACAAGAAGAAAGAAGAATAAGATAAAAAAGAAATGGTTGGAATTTTGAAGTTCCGGCCATTTCTTTTTATAAATTTTATGAATTGATACAAGGACGAAGCATAATTTTAGCTGTAAATATTCCATTATCATACGTGAAATCACATCCACCGCCAGTCTTTTCAACAATGTGGCGGACAGATTGAATTCCGATACCATTTTCATTTCTTTTAGAAGAAAGAAAAATGCCATGCTTTTGTTGGATTTTACCATCAAAAGCATTTTCAATTTGAATTAAAATAAGATTAGAAGCATGTCGATAGATTTTGATGTCGATCCGTTGTCTGAATTTTGCGGTCTTCAAGCTGGCTTCCAATGCATTTTCTAATAGGTTAGAAAGAACAAGACAAAAGTCTGTTTCATCGACTGAAATTTGTGCCGGAAGATCAATCTGCACGTGGAAAGGAATTGTGTTACGTTCAGCCAGTGCACAATAATAGCTGATTACACTGTCGATGACCTGATTTTCACAAAAATGCATATGCATAGTCGGGATTTTCTGGGTTACATTATATAGATAGCGTTTATTATATCTGCAGTTACGCTCACATCGGGATGTGCAAATGGTACACCAAAGACAGAGGAGGCAAAATCAGAGCAGAAGACAACAGAAGAAAATGCAGTTGTTCCAATTAAACCACTTACTGAAAAAGCAATTGACGATAATCCATATATGGCAAAGAGCGATGCCAATATTCATCATGACTGTTATAATTCAGATACGACAGATGAAGTATTACCGGTTGACATTTATCCGGAGATAAATGTTTCTTATGAAACGGTAAATAAAAATGCATCTCCGGCGGTGTTTTTTGATACATATGGACATGCTGTTGTTCCATTGCAGGGGGGACTGGCTATCCGTGATATTAATGCGGATGAAGCACAGACAGAAGGTTATTTTTCACCGGCGAAGATATAAATGTGACGGAGAACAGGAAGCAGATTTTATTTCCTGCGTAACATTTGGCAAGAGTGCAGAGTTTGCACAGAAATATCTTTACAAGGGAATGCGGATTGTGATCGGTGGACGCATCAGCACTGGCAGTTATAAGGATAAGGATGGAAAGACGATTTATACCACAGATGTGATTGTGGAAGAACATGAATTTGCTCAGAACAAGGACAGCGGTGCTGGAGCAGATTCATCAGAAACCCCGAAAACAGATAAAGACGGTTTTATGGAAGCGAAGGACGGAGAAATTCCGTTTGACTAATAAAAGCAGAAATCTGTCTAATAAAAATGTGGAGGTTATTTATGAGTGTAAGTTATAACAGATTATGGAAACAGCTCATTGATAAAAATATGAAGCGGATAGAAATGCAACACCTCACCGGGATTAGCGGAAATATTCTTGCCCGGATGGGAAAAAATCAATATGTATCAATGGAAACAATCGAGAAAATTTGTAAGAAAATGAATTGTACTATTGACGAGATGATGGAATTTACAGATTAAAGATAGCAAGCCGGATACGGCATAATTCTCTTAGCAAAGCTAAGAGCGCACTTCTATACAGGCAATTACATCTGCCTGTATCGTGCGACCTGCGGTGCCATTCCCGATTGTGAAGGATTTCAATTTGAGAATATAGCGAAATCATAGATTTCGGACAAGGGGATAATTTCCCCTTGCGGCACAAGGCCTATCTCATTGTAACAATTAAAGATTTTTAAGATTACAGAGGTCAGTATTTCCTTATTGTGGAACGATGATCTCAGTTTTTTATATTCGGGAATCGGCATTTGTGAGAAGAACGGTTCTTTTTATTTACAGAAAAAGTAGGAGGATGAGAAATGAGCAGAGCGAAAAATCCCAAGTATGAATCCATGTCACTGGAAGAACTGAAAGCCAACATGGAAAAAAGTAAAAAGGAACTGGAACATGCAATCCACAATAAAAATATTCTGGAGCAGAGAAAGAAGTTGGTGGAGCGAAAGGAACGTTCCCATAGATTGATTGTTAAAGGAGCAGAGTTTGAAAAAGCATTTCCATTATCCAGAGATTTGGAACAGGAAGAAGTTCAGGAGGTTATGGATCAGTTGCAGAACAGTAGTTACAACAAGAGTATTGTGCGGCAGGTTCACATAGCAGCCTTACATAAAGAACAACAGCAGATTGCAGAAGCAGTTGAAAAAGCAGAAAGAGGAGATGACGGCTAATGGCATTGTATCATTTTTCAGTAAAGCAGGTTTCCAGAGGAAAAGGCCAGACGGTAGTTAATTCCGCAGCTTATATTTCGGGGCAGAAGCTTTATAACGATTATTATGGACAGACACATGACTATACAAAAAAGTCGGGAGTGATTTTCACAGAAATCCTGACACCGGAATATGTGCCGAAACGTCTGTCTGACCGAGAAACACTCTGGAATGAGGTTGAGAAGGTAGAGAAAAGTAAACAGGCACAGTTAGCTTATTCTTTTGATATTGCTTTACAAAATGAACTGACACTGGAGGAAAATATAGAACTGGCGAGAGCGTTTTGCAGGGAACAGTTCGTAGCACGTGGCATGATTGTAGATCTGGCAGTCCATGAGGGAAAATCAAAGAACGAGGATGAACCAGATAATCCACATTTTCATGTACTTGCTCCAATCCGTCCTTTTACAGAAAAAGGAAGCTGGGGCAACAAGCAGAAACGGGATTATGTTTTGGATGAAGATGGAAACCGGATAAAGGATGCCAAAGGGAAGGATATATTTAATGCTGTTTCAACTACCGGGTGGAATGATTCGGAGCTTTTAAAGGAATGGAGAAGAGCGTGGACGGAGATGGTAAATGAAAAATTCCGGGAGTGCCACATGGCAGCCAGAATTGATCACCGTTCTTACAAAGAGCAGGGAATTGATCTGATTCCGACTATCCATGAAGGATATGAAGTCCGGGCAATGGAGAAAAAGGGAATCAAAACGGTGATTGGAGAACTGAACCGGGCAATCCGGCAATTCAATCAAATGTTCATTTCTCTGAAAGAATCCATTCAGTGGATGAAGACAGTTTATAAAGAAATGAAAGCCGAGCTGGATCGTAGGCAGAACCCTACACTTCTGGAGAGTTTGCAGGATTATTATGATAAAAAGACACAGGGCAGACCGCCACTTCCCAATTACTATGGGGAAATGAAACGAAAAGGGAAGAATCTCTCCAATTTACAGGAGTTTTCAAAATCCATCAATTATCTTCAGATCCATCAGATAGAGACGATGGATGATTTGCAGGAGCGGATTGAGGAACTGAACGGTGTTGTTTCTGTCAGTAAAAAAGAAATTTCCGAAAAGCGAGAGCAGTTAAAAAAATTGGAAAATCTGGAAAAGATGGCAGAGGTAATAAAGACGAACCAGCCATTGATTGATGAGTATAACCGTTTCTATTTCCAGAAAAGACGTGAGAAATACTATCAGCAGCATAAGAAAGAAATCAATTATTACCGTAAATGTGAACGGGAGTTGAAACAACATCTGGATAAAAATGGGAAGGTGCCAACTGCCAGATGGAAACGGGAGAAAGAAGAACTCCAGGCGGTGATTGAAGAGCTGAAAGCAGATAATCTGCCGTATCAGCAGGAACTTTCTTTTGTAAAAAAGGTACAGAGCTGTGCGGATATTGCCAGACGTAACCGGGAAATGGCAGAAGCAGATACGTCCGGGCGTTCAGAAGAAAAAAGTGAGAAGGAGACAAAGTTTCCGGTATTTCACGCAGTTCAGACGGAAGATATTTTTGAAGAAAATGGTAAAGAAGAGCAACAGCCAGTGAACCAGTCGGAGCAGAAGCCAGAAAAGAAGACCTCTCTTCTGAGAAAACTGGATGAAAAGAAGAAAGAGTGTGCAGAGCGTGATGCAAAGCAACAGATAGTGAAGAAAAAACGGAATCATGAGATGAGTTTATAACAGTCTGTCAGCAGGACAGATGGGAAAGGATGAGGAAAATGCAGTATACAGAAGAACAGATTATAAGAGCAAACCAGACCGACCTTGTCTCTTTTTTGAACGCACAGGGAGAACAGTTGGTGAAAAGTGGCAGAGAATACCGTTGGAAAAAGCATGACAGTGTAACGGTATCCGGCAACCGGTGGTATCGGCACAGTCAGAGTAAAGGAGGTTATCCGGTAGACTTTGTGATGGAATTTTATTATGCAACATTCCCGGAAGCAGTGAAAATGCTAATCGGGGAAGAAGGCGAAGGCAGGCAGAAGTCCTGCCCCGCCCCGTCCAAAGACTTCCGATTACCGGAGAAAAATGAAGATAATGAAATGATCGTAAAGTATCTGACAGAAAGCAGAGAGCTTGAGAAAAATCTGGTGATGGAATGGATTGTCAGAGGAGATATTTACGAAGAAAAGAAGCACCATAATGTTGTATTTGTGGGCAGAGATGCAGATGGTATTCCAAGATATGCACATTGCCGAGGAACTGGTGAAATAAAATATCGTGGAGATGTAGCCGGTTCTGATAAATCTTTTGGATTTTGTTACAGAGGAACGGATAATCAGTTGTTTGTGTTTGAAGCAGCCATTGACTTGCTTTCTTTTATCCAATTATTTCCAAAAGACTGGAAGAAACGTAGCTACCTGAGTCTGAGCGGTGTATCCAGTATGGCACTGATGGCTTTTCTTTCTGAACGCCCTCAGATTACTTCTGTTTTCCTGTGTCTGGATAATGACCAGGCAGGGAATGAAGCCTGTGAGAAATTGGCAGGAGAAATCTCAGAAAGATACAGTGTAATTCGCCTAAAACCTTCACGAAAAGACTGGAATGAAATCCTCTGTGATAAAAACGCTGACAGAAAGAAAGCAATTGCAGAAACAATCACAATCAAAGTACCAGAATCAGAAGAGATGGTGCCGATGTTGTGTTATGAAGACATTGAGCAGACCAGTGTGGAATGGCTGTGGTTCCCCTATATTCCATTTGGAAAACTGACAATCATTCAGGGCAATCCGGGAGAGGGAAAAACTTATTTTGCAATGATGCTGACAGCAGCCTGTACCAACAGAAAATTGTTTCCGAATATGGAAGATATCGAACCATTCAATGTAATCTATCAGACTGCGGAGGATGGCATGGGTGATACGATCAAGCCAAGATTGGTGGAAGCAGGTGCTGATCTAAGCAGGGTTATGGTGATTGATGATACGGAAGAAGCATTGACTTTATCCGATGATCGAATTGAAAAGGCAGTCAGGCAGAATCATGTGAGGCTTGTAATCATTGATCCGGTACAGGCGTTTATTGGAGCAGATGTGGATATGAACCGTGCAAATGAAGTGCGTCCGGTGTTTCGAAAACTGGGAATGATTGCAGAGAAGACCGGTTGTGCCATTGTGCTGATCGGACATCTGAATAAATCTTCCGGGACGCAGAGCACGTATCGAGGACTTGGTTCTATTGATATTATGGCAGCAGTACGAAGCTTGATTTTCATCGGGAAAGTAAGAAAAGATCCAACCACAAGGGTATTGATTCATGAAAAAAGTTCTCTTGCGCCACCAGGGGAGACAATGGCATTTAAACTGGGAGACGAAGAAGGTTTCCGATGGGTGGGAGCCTATGAGATTTCCGCAGATGAATTGTTAGATGGAAAAGAAGGAAAAGCAACAGAAACAAAGCTGGAGAGAGGGGCAAAGTTAATCAGGGAACTGCTTGCTGATAAAAAAGAAATTTCAATCAGGGAATTAGATGAAAAAGCAAAGGAACAGGGAATTTCCGGGCGAACAATGCGTGATGTGAGAAGCAGGATGAAGAATGAGTTGGAGTACCAAGTAAATGAAAAGCAGGAGAACAGTATTCGATTAAAAGAATGACAGGTGGCAGAGTCATTGAAGTAAATACAGATTTTTATAGATACCTTATCTGTTGTCTGCCGGTGTATAAATATTTCAAAGTACACAGAGATAAGTTGAAGAAGGAATCTGTAAGGTATAGAGGAGAATTAATACCTGACAAAATAGATATTATGTGTTCCATCTGTTCAGAAGTGTGGTATAATTTCATCAATAATAAATGAACGGAGGGATAAAAATGCTCACGACAAATGATAAAGAGGATATCCATATTAGTTATCTTTCAGCGGTTTGCGCAAGTGCAAGCATTTCTTTTGATCTCCAAAGACATGATGATGATAGTACAGACGGCATTATGAAGAAATTAATAACTCTTGATGATGGAACGAAATATATGTCTTCTTTAAGAATTCAGTTGAAATGCACATCATCGGTATCTCAATATACAGATGATGAAGAAATACTTCATTATAAATTAAAAGTAAAGAATTTTAACGATTTATGCACAAGATGTACGACTCCTATTATTTTGGGATTGCTTGTGTTGCCTGAGGACGAAGATACCTGGGTAAAGTGGTCAGAAAAAGATTTGCTGATTAATGGATGTATGTATTGGGCTGATTTTTCTAATGAGTCACCATCTGATAACAAAAACACGGTTACGGTATCTATTAATAAGAAAAACTTGATTAATAAAGATACTTTGTTAGAGATACTTGAAAAAATAGCAAAGGAGGAGTGGCCATGATCTATTCAGTTAATTTCATGGACCTGACAGAAAAGATAAATCCTCATGCTGTAGTAAGATACCTTAAAGATACCGGTTGGATGCAATATAAAACCAAAAAGGAATATATTAAAATCTTTCAAAAAATTACAGAGAAGGAAGAATTCTATCAGGTAATAATACCAATTGATAAAACATTGGCGGATTATAAAAAAGCAATGTTTGATGCAATTGAACAGATTGCATTTTTAGAAGGACAATCAACAGAACAGTTGATGTTATATTTATTAAACCCTAATACAGATATATTGAAAATTAGATTGCAGAAAAAAGACGTTGAAGCTGGTAGTATATTTTTTGATGATGCGATTAATTTATTTGAAAATGCTAAAAAGCTGATAGCAGCAACGGCCCTAGATGTTCTTCATCCGAAGCATATTCATCAAGGAAGACCAGAAGAAGCGGTTTCTCAATTTATAAATAATTGCAAATTTGGTCAAACAGAAATTGGTAGCTATGTTATTTCTGTAGTATGCCCTTTTGCTGAATTAGATGAATCGGAAGAATATAGACAATTAAGTATTTTTTCTGATGAAGAACAATGTGCAAATTCGCTAACACGCAAGGTGACAAAACGAATTATGTCAAATGTTTCAAATATTAAAGCAAATATAGACAATGGGGAAATTGATAAATTGATTTCTGAAGATGAAGGGGCGATGATAAGTGCTAATTTTTATGAAGCCCTAACAGGAATGAATATCTCAGAGCAGGATACGGCAGTAGAGTTTATTGCACAATGGTCTCCTGTTGTTAAAACAAATCGTTGTGATCAGGACAGAATTACTTTAACACATGATTATTATCAACCGATAACCATGGCTATAGAAAAATTAAGAGAAACTATAAATACTCATACCAAAATTGTTGGAAGAGTAAAAAAGCTAGAATCTATACCGGATGCCTCCAAAAGAACAAATGGAAAGGTAACGATAGTATATTTAGATGAGAACGATAGCAAAAAAACAGTAAGTGTACAATTGGCTAAAGATGATTATAATAAGGCAATAGAGGCGCATGAATCGGGTAGTCATGTCGAAGTGATTGGGGAAATTGAAGATAATGGTAAAAGGAAAAAATTAATGACGGCAGAGTCATTTTCCATTATTGATTAGCGCAAAGTAATTAAATAGTAGGGTACGAGAGACCATTTTTGTAAAAATACAGAAGTGGTCTTTTTGTATCCGAAATATCGGATTAATTAAAAACAAGAAAAGCGTATCAGACTAAAAGATTGATAATGGCAGAGTGCTTACAAAAATACAGAGTTTTATAGATAACCTCTCTGCCGTCTGCCACCTGCCAGCGTATTAATGATAAAAAAAGATTGCGAATTGCTTGCAATTTGCAATCAAACGAAATATAATGAAGAAAAAAGAGGAGGCGATATCTATGGCAAGAACAGCAAATGTATTTGCACGTGTCGAACCTGAAGTAAAAGAACAGGCAGAGCAGGTGCTTGATCGACTTGGAATTCCAATGTCCAATGCAGTAGGAATGTTTCTGAGACAGATTGTGCTCCAGAGAGGAATTCCTTTTGAGATGAAACTTCCAGCTTATGAGGAGCCTGTTGCATATGGCTCTCTGACAAAGGAACAGTTCAATGCAGAAATAGAAAAAGGCATGGAAGATATTAAGGCTGGAAGAGTGTATTCAGTAGATGAAGTTGAAGCAGAAATGAAACGGGAATTTGGTATATGAAATATAAAGTGATGTATACAGCCGGAGCAAAGAAAGATCTGCGAAATATTTTCAGATATATTTCAGAGGAACTGTTAGCTCCAGAGAATGCTGCAGGACAGACAGAACGGATTATGACCGCAATTCGGAAGCTGGATACTATGCCGAACAGAAACCGGCTTTATGAGGAAGAACCGTGGTACAGCAGAGGACTTCGATTCTTTCCAGTGGATAATTACTTGGTATTCTATAAGACAGATGATGAAACTGAAACGGTATATGTAGTGCGAATTATGTATGGCGGACGTGATGTTCATAAACAGTTAAGTCAAACGGAAGACGTTTCAGAAGATTAAAATTGAATATTGAACCGGAGATTTAAGCAGTTAGTCTATGAAAAATAGGTTAGCTGCTTTTTTCATGCAAAAAAGGAGGTGCCGTGTATGGGATATGCACGTAAAGATGTAGAGAAAACAAAGAAAATAGCAAAGAAATTTGTACGCTATCAGGAAGGGGCAGAGCTTTATAGCATTGGACTGACGAAATTCCAGGAGTTGGCGAAAGAAGCCAAAGCAGTGTATAAGATTGACAAGGTTGCTCTTGTAAACTGTGAGATTTTTGAAAAGTATCTGGAGACATTTCGGATTGCGTAGGGAACAGAAGAAAATCGTGGAAGGACGAAAAATAGGGATTGACTTCTTGTCATACGAAAATTATAATGTGGATGTGGAGGAATAAGAACAGATATGGCGAAAATAGGAAGACCAAAGTCGGAAAATGTAAAAAAGAAAGTGTTGAGTATCCGGGTGGAAGATTCTATGTATAAGTGTATCTGTGATTATGCCAGGAAACACAAAATGACTGTGACAGAAGTTGTCTTGCAGGGCCTGGAAAAAGTATTGAACAGACCTGAATAATATGTAGTCCTTCCTTTAATTGAAGGAGGATTTTATATGGCACAGACAAGAAAAGATCTGCGGGGCAGAGTCCTGCGGAAAGGTGAATCACAGAGACGTTCAGACGGGAGATATGTATATACTTATACAGATCCTCTCGGAAGACGTAAATATGTTTATGCGCAAGACCTTGTAGCGCTTCGGGAAAAAGAAGCACAGCTCATGAAAGATCAGATGGACGGTCTGGATATTTATGTTGCCGGAAAGGCTACAGTAAATTTTGTATTTGACCGCTACATGAGTCTCAAAAACAATCTGAAACCAACGACCAAGAGCAATTATCTTTATATGTATGACCGATTTATCCGGGATACATTTGGAAAGCGGAATATAGCAGAGATTAAGTATTCTGATGTGGTGCAGTTCTATAATCATCTGACCAAGAAGCAGGAACTGAAGATCAATACATTGGAAACCATTCACACGTTATTGCATCCAACTTTTCAACTGGCTGTAAGGGATGACATTATCAGAAAAAATCCTACGGATGGAGTCATGGCAGAATTAAAGAAAAACTTAGGCATGAAAACCGGTGTGAGACATGCGCTGACAATTCCACAGCAGAGAGCATTTATGGAATATATTGCTACGCATCCGATTTATTTTCACTGGTGGCCGATTTTTACGATTTTTCTTGGAACCGGGTGCCGAATCGGCGAAATTTTAGGGCTTCGATGGGAAGACATTGATTACGAGAAGCGGATTATCAGCATCAATCATAATCTGACGTATTATCCGGTGGGAGAAGACCGGGCATCGGAAAATCACATTTCAACGCCGAAAACAGAAGTCGGAATGCGTACGATTCCCATGTTGGATACAGTGAAAGATGCTTTTGAGATGATCTGGGAAGAGCAGAAAGAAAATGGATGGACAGATGCAGAGATTGATGGGATGACAGGCTTTGTTTTCTGTAACCGTTATGGAAATATAATGAATGCCCAGTCAGTTAATCGTGCAATCAAGAGAATCTCATCTGCTTATAATGCAACAGAAGAAGTAGAGGCAAAAAAAGAGCATCGGGAGCCGGTGCTGTTGCCGGATTTTTCAGCGCACAGCTTGAGACACACATTTTGCACAAGGCTTTGTGAAAGAGAAACGAACCTGAAAATAATCCAGTCGATCATGGGGCATAAGGATATTCAGACCACTATGGATATCTATGCAGAAGCGACAGAGGAGAAAAAACAGGAAACATTTGAACGTTTGGCTGCAACAATGGATGTATTTTAAGAAGGGCTTATGACCCCTTTCATCTGACAACAGAAATAACCAAATGACATCAAATTGACAACAGATATGATTTGACAATGATTCATCATGAATGGTGATGAAGAGAAGACAATTTAATAGAAATAGCCCAGCGAAGCATCACGAAGGGTAATGAAGAAAAATCAAAAAAATTCCCGACAATGAAGTCACTGGATGCTGATAAGAAGACTGCTAAGGCTGAAACTAAAGCGGTAGAAACTGCACCAGAGAAAGAAGAAGTTATTGATTTCTCTAAAGTAAAGGTTGAGCCTTTGTTTGAAGAATTTGTTGATTTTGATACATTTAGTAAGTCAGATTTTAGAGCGGTTAAGGTTAAAGAATGTATTGCAGTACCTAAATCAAAGAAGCTGTTACAGTTCACTCTTGATGATGGAACAGGCACAGATCGTACGATTTTAAGCGGTATTCACGCATTTTATGAGCCAGAAGAACTAGTTGGAAAGACACTTATTGCAATCACAAATCTTCCACCGAGAGCAATGATGGGAATTGAATCTTGCGGTATGCTGTTGTCAGCAATACATGAGGAAGAGGGAGAAGAAAAACTTCATCTTTTGATGGTGGATAATCATATTCCAGCGGGCGCAAAATTATATTAATCTCTCTATATAGCGAGCAGAAAAAACGTGTACTGCAACAAATACTGCAACAAATTTGTAAGTTGATATGAAGAGACATGAAGTTGAAAAGTAGATAAATTTTGAATATCGTAAAATAACATAAAAAGGAACTTTCTTTTGGAGAAATCTAAGAGGGAGTTCCTTTTTTTGTTGCAATATGGTTGGAGCGAAGGAGATTTATAATATGCAAGCACTTTATGGATATCATGAATGGAAGCTATGCCCAAACACATTTCCCTTGCAAGTTATGGGATGCAGGAGAAAAGGGACTTACATTATCTGCTTTTGAATGGGAGAAGGATAGAAAAACGCTGATATATGGGCAGGTAGACTATATGTATGGAGAAGCACTTTATAAGCCTGAAATGAAAGAAGGAAATCCTATAAGGTTATAT
>ENA-OQHR01000843-OQHR01000843.1-human-gut-metagenome-genome-assembly--contig:-NODE-843-length-18743-cov-4.446212_pt1 | contig 18743 bp, 20 predicted proteins | sample MGYA00242566_ERZ504725 | MGnify/ENA primary metagenome ERZ504725 (study PRJEB26092, sample SAMD00036217) | human gut metagenome | host: Homo sapiens | study: EMG produced TPA metagenomics assembly of... | reverse complement strand
TTTTCATCTGAATCTATCATAGTATACATTACTTCATATTCCTTTTTTTCAATATGGTTCATATATTCCATAAGTGTATCTTCTGGTGATTCCGTTATCGTCCTTTTTAATAAAATACCTCCTGAAACAGCAATTACTGTTATAGCTACTATCAGCCCAAAGATCTTACAAATGTAAGATTTTTGGATATTTTGCTTTTTTCGTCTTCTTTTCATAGATATTCCTTTCTTCTAATTTTTTTGTTTCTTAAATCTTACACTTATAATATTTAAAAGTCAAGTCTATTTCAGGAATTGTATACTCCAGATTCACCATTAGACTATCACACTTTTTCTGTTGCCTTCTATAGTATTGACGGTTCCACCGCTGACACTCTCTACAATTCCAACGTGGTCAATCGTCCCATTATTTCCCCAGTCAAAGAAAATAATATCTCCTGCCACCGGGGTATAACTTCCGTCACGGAACCTACCTTTGCTTTCAAACCACTTCACACCGTCCGAACAAAGAGAAAATTTCGGAATGACTCCACTCTGAATATAACCGCTCTGGTCTGCACACCAGGACACAAAGCAGGCACACCACTCTACCCTGCCTCCAAATCCATACCAACTCCAATAGGTCGTTCCGCCTTTTCCTTCCTGCGATGCTGCCACCTGAACGATTGCCTGATTACCGATACCTGTCGGGATTCTTCCAAATGTATAATACTGAAGCACATGTGGTACATACTGCTTGTCCCCATAGCTGCTCCAGCCCATTCTCTGTGCCATCATATCGGAAAATTCTGCTGCATTCGCAAGGGTATATCCACCTCTGGCTTTCGCCCATTCCAGATATCCATTTCCAAAATTGTAACTTTGCAATGCCAGTTTAATATTTTCCATATCCAGAGGATTTTTTACTCCTGCACGTTCCAGACAACTTTTTATTTCTTGCACACCACAGGAAATCGAATACTCTGGATCCGTGATTCCATTCGGCTGTCTGGGATATTTTGTATTAAAGCTCCCTTCTGAACACTGCATCGGATCAAGTCCTCTCCCACCGGATTCCTGCATCATAATGGCTTTGATCAGTTCCACATACTCTCCAATGCCATATTGATTTGCATACTGTCGGATTAGTGGTTCGTATGCTTCTACTTCTGCACTGACGGAAGAAACCGTACTGGAATTATCCCCACCTGTCATGCATAGAAAACCACCAAATAAAATGACGATAATCAAAATCATAACTGCAATCCAACCACCTGCAGTCAATGCACTCAGTAATGCTTTTGTAGCTTCAATCAACGCTTTTATCGCATGTGTTACCGCTTTTGCTGTCTTTTTCACTGCAATCGTGGTATCCCGTGCTGTCTGTCTTGCTGTCTGCATTGCTTTTTCTGCCTTTTTCATGGAATAATGCATTGCCCGGACAGAAGCATTTGCTGTCTGCTCCGATGTTTTGATACTGGTCCTTGCTGTTTGTTCTGCAGTCTTGACCGCTTTCCCAGAAGTCTTGATGGTACCTTTTCCGGTATTCTTTACTACCTGTTCCGATGCTCTCCCGGTCTTGATGGTTCTTTTATCTCGCTCAATGGTCTTGATTTTTTTGACAGCAAGTTCTTTCCCCTGCTCCTGTGCCTTTTCTCCACCTGAAGGCGGTACTGGTCGCATTTGTTCTTTCGGCTGGTAAACTGTTTCTTCGCCTGTCGAAGAAACAGAAGCTTTCTCTTTCTTCCGTTCAATAATCTTTCCTGCCTGTCTGCGTACCTGATGCCCTGTTTTGTGAAAGATGCGGTCAGCATACTCGCTGGCCGCATCTTCTGCATACCCCACTGGATTATTCTCTCTGTCATTAGGTCTTTCTGTCGATTGCATGACATTTTCTTTTGTTCTGACATAGGACTGCTTAATATGGTCTGTCACTGTAACCGTCTTATCTAATACTTTAATATCCTTATGGACTTGGCGTGTTTTTATCTTACGATCCATCGCTTTTCTCCATTTGAATCTTTATCTAGCGTTCATGATTAGTTTCTTTTTTGCTCACCTGTGGCAGTTCCCGGCAGTATTCCGGATACTTCATGCGGATTGCTTCATAAAAATATGGTGCATAGCCACAATCGAACATCTCGTATGGGGTAGACAGACTTTCTTCTCCCTTCTCCACATATCCATTCCACAAGTTGAAAGCCAGTCTGGTCAATCGTGCCGAACCGCCTGTCTGCCACCCTTCATGCAGTGCTTCCGGTTTAATCAAACGCTCCTTAAAATCAAACATGCGGTCAACATGGTTTCTGGTATCTTCAGAAATTCCCACACAATAGAAAAATGAACTGTAATAACTGTCATGTTTTCCGCATTTTGCTAACATCTGATAAAAAAACTTTTCGTGTTCCTTTGATGAAAATCTGATTTCTGACATATTTCTCTCCTTTTCCGGCACTAAAAAACGCCACAAATTGTGACGTTTTCCAGTGCCATTCTCTTAAATTGATTATTGAAGTTACATTCTTCCTCGGTTGATACTGTCCTCTCCCGGCTTTGTGGTCATCAATTTATACAATCTTGTATTGGTTGGGAATCTATTGACGAACGGTACAAGCGAACTTCCATATTTCACCAGACCACAACCGGCATCTGCATTTGTGATATATCCCATTTGCTCTGTAGAAATATTCAAAAGTGTCGCCAACTTTGCTCTGTCCGGCTCTGCCTGATTAAGCATCACGATATACTCACTGTTGGAAATCATCGTACTTGCAAGAACAGAATCTAACAGATATTCCACGTTCTGTGTGATTGCTGTCGGGAATGCATTACGCTTACGAAATCTTCGCCATGCAGAGTTAAAAAATGCTCCGGAATACTCATTTTCAAATACTACATGAAACTCGTCTAAGAAAATATGGGTTCGCTTTCCCTGTTTCCAGTTCTCCGTTACCCGGTTCAACATTGCATCAGTGATTACCAGAAGTCCCATGGTCTTTAACTGTTTTCCTAAATCCAGAATGTCGTATACCATGATACGGTTATTCACATCAACATTACTTTCATGTGCAAATGCGTCCAGACTTCCATTGGTAAATAATTCTGATACCAGTGCCAAATCCTGTGCTTCCGGTTCTTCCTGTTCTAAAAATTTTTCACGCAGCACCCGCAAAGTCGGCACTGCTCCGCCATGCTGATATTCCTCATAAACTTCTCCCACACATCGGTCAATAATGGAACGTTCCTTTGCATTGATTCCTTTTTTATCCAACTGCTCAAACAAAGATAAGATAAACTGTGACTTCTCAATTACCGGATCAACGCCATCTCCATATCCGTCTACCATATCCATTGCATTGATGTGGTCCCTGCTTCCTGCAGCAATACGAACCACTTCTCCGCCCATTGCTTCAACCAACGATGCATACTCTCGCTCTGGATCACAAATCAGGATATCGTCCTGCGTTGCCAGTGCCAGGAATACAATCTGCATTTTTGCATTAAAGGATTTTCCACTTCCCGGCACACCCAAAAGGAATGAGTTCGGGTTCAAGAGTTTTTCTTTATTGCACATGATTAAGTTGTGAGAGATTGCATTTTCTCCACAATAGATGCCGCCTGCGTCCATAATCTCCTGCACCCGGAATGGCATCAACACTGCCACGCTCTCCGATGTCAGCGTGCGGACTGCCGGAATCTTTCGGTGTCCGATGGGAAGTGCTGTATTTAGTCCGTCCATTTGCTGAAATTTCAAAACTGAAAACTGGCATAACTTTTTCCGTCCAATGGTCAGAAGTGTTTCCGTATCTGCGTCAAGCTGCTTTTTCGATTCTGCAGTATGCACCATAGTCAGTACACCGAACATCATACGCTGGTCACGTGTAGTCAGATCGTCCATGAACTCTTTACTTTCTTTTCTCTGCTGTTCCAAGTCATAAGGAATCACTGCGGAAAAGTTATTGTTGGCATTCTGCCGTCTCTGCCAGTTTGTGATATTTGTCTCCACGCCAAGCAGACGTTTTTCCACTTACTGTACTGCTTCATCAGTCGGGACAGGAATCACATCAATGCTCAACATCAGATTCCGGTTCATGTCGGTCAGTTCTGCTATCATATCGTCTTTAATATAAGAAGCATACTCCCGAAGAAAAAGTACCCTTCCATAACGATCTCCCATGCGGAAATAGTCTTTTTCAAACTCAAAAGTATCCGGGCAGATATAATCTTTGAAGCTGTGCCCTTTTCTCATACTCTCCTGAATATCAAAATGGAAACCCGATTCTTCTCCGGTACGGTAAAAATCATGCAGAATCCGTAACTTATCTTCTCCATTTACCTCTGCACATTTGGAACCCAGTCTTGCAAAATGGCTGTTCAGCTCTGTTGTCACTCGCGCAAAATAAGTTCTTGCTTCTTCGATCGTTTTCTTATAGCAGGATACTGTCACATATTTTTCCTGCACCATACTATTAGAACTGGTTGCCTTATCTAAAAGCATGTTGTTATACTCTTTCCGGTATAAATCCAGTCCGTCCTCCTGCATCGGAATCAGGATTGCTTTTTCAAAATCCACTTTATTCAAGCGACGATTATTGATCGTTATTTTTGTTGTTCCACCGCAATCGAACGAATTTAATAAATCCATATATTCCAGGAACATTGTTTCCTTATCAACTTTGCTCGCCACTGCATAGTTAATATCGGTAAATTTATAAGTACGTGCAAATTTATTTCTCCCGATTTTAAAAATCCCCTCTGACCAGATGGTCTCGATGGGAATTACCTGCTGTACGCTTCTTGGAATTACAAATTTTTCTTTATCCTGCTTGAAGATATTACTCAGCGTTTTTATCATTTTTCTTGCGTCCCTCCTTCTTCAGACTTTCTTTCTCATATTTTTTAATGACTGGTTCTACTGCATCAAAATAAAGATTTTCTGACCGGAACACCAGTTTTTTCGGCATCAGGATTTCTGATTTAATCCATGCCCAGATAAACTGCTCTGCTGTCATTCCATGGTATTTTACAAATCCAAACACCACACAAGGGGCAGCTTCCAATACACAAATCCAGCTCACTGTTTCCATACTCATGTATGGATGAAGCAAAAAATAAAGCCCGACGGCAATCCCGCAGGCTAATACTGAAAAGATAAACTGTCTCAGGGACAACCCGAAAAAGATTGCCTCTGTGTAATTCCTGATTTCCTTGTTAATTTTTACTTCCAAAACGATACACCTCCAAATCGCACATTTGTTATATTTTTCCTGTTCTGTTACACTTTGGGTAAATGAAAGGGGGACTGACCTATGCCAATCACTGTTATGATTTCACTTGTTGTTACCGTTGCTCTATTCCTGATTTCTCTGCTGTTTCGGATTGCTGCCAGATTAAATCTGACCTTACCGCTGTTATACTTCCTTGCTGTTTCCACGATTCTGAATCCATGGGCAGCAACTCATGAGAAACTTGCATTTGCAATCCTCTATCTGCTGACTGCCTTTTCTGTTCTCAGCTGGATTTTTGCTCTGCGACGCAAATGGCAGGAACATCAATACTACAAAGTTATGAAAGACGATATGTCCTTCCAGATTTCTCGTGCCAGACAAAGAGGGATTCCTTTAGATTCTGTTCATTTTGATTCTCAGGGGAATATGCGGTATAACAATAGCAACAACATTGTAGAATAAATTTTAAGGATGCTTTCGGGCGTCCTTTTTACAATCCCATCATTTCCCTCACTACCCTGTCTGACATCTTCACCGCACCGACCAGTACAAGCATATTGAAAATCAACTCTCCAATATAGCTCCACACCATAGTGACTGCTGCTGCATCTGGATTGACAACTGGCGGTGATGATGCAAACAATGAAAATATAATGCAGGCAAGTACCACGATTGCTCCCTCCAGACACACTGCTGCGTATGACTTCAAAAAACTTCTTCCGATATTCTGACTCGGCTCTCCTGCAAATGAAGATAATGGAATCGGTGCAATCGCTGTGTAAAGATACAATCGAAAAAATCTTCCATATACACTCATAATCATAATGAAGCTCAGAACTGTAATAAAAAGTCCACCGATCAACGTCACCGCCCATAGAGGAATACTTTCAAAAAATCCACAATCTTCTACCGCTTCTATGATTTCGTCCGGTAAAACGGTATCTTCCGTACTTCCAAATCCTGCGGTCTGCATAATCGTACTGGTCACTCCTTGTATGATATTGAATAATGCCATCATCAGCTCCAGTCCATACGTGACTACGCCTTTTGTAATCGCAAAACGGATAAAAATTTTCAATGCATGTTCCGGTCTTTTTACCTCTGTAAAACTTCCACAAGTCTTGACCACTCCGACTACAAAGAAAAGCACTAACAAAGCATAGCCGATTGCCTGCAATGCTCCATGGATCTGCACAATCACCTGCCAGATACCGCCACCCTTAAAGGTTTCCGGTGACTGTGTGAGTATCTGCCAGATTTCTGCAAGTTTGCTGTTCCAGGTATCCAAGGCATTTTGCAAGTTCTGTACTACCCAGTTATCTGACACCTTCTAAACACCTCCTGTCTTAGCCTGGGCGGTGCGATTCCTTTCGGGCCTGCACCGTCCCGTTTCCTTATTTCCTATTCTTCTTAACCTGTAATCAGATTCAGGATTTCTTTTGCAAATGTAATAATAACACCGCCTGCAAGTGTCAGGAATCCATTCGCTCTCTGGCTTGGATCATGAGATTTCAGTGATAAACCGACCTGCACAATTCCAAATCCCAACAAAATCATTCCGATGGCACGAATCAGTCCAAAGATAAACGTGGACAGATTATTGATAACGGTCAGTGGATCGTCTGCCGCAAATACGGTACTTGCTCCTGCTGTCATAATCAGTACCATTGCAATATACACTGCCATGGCACGTTTCATTTTTGCTGTCATTGGCAGCTTCTTCGTTGATTTTGTTGTTTCTTTCTTCTCCTGCTTCTTTCGCATATCTAACTTCATTTTTTTGATAGCCTCCTATATATTTTTCTTGGATTTACTGATATTTCTGAATGATTTCTTCCAGATCTTCATCGGATAATAATTCATAATCTTCCACTTCCAGAGAATCATCTGTGAACTCGCCTTCCAAGCTGTCTCCCAGTGAAATACTTGCCACTGCCCGGTCAACTGCTCCATGCAGATATGGTTTTCCGTTTCCGTCAGTTGTAAGTCCCACATTGGGGTGCTTTAAAATATCAAATTTCTCGTCTAAAATTGGTCTTTCTCCACGAATAAAAAGAATCGCATATCGGTTATCCAACATGCGAACTTCATCGGGTGTCATCAGCTCCCGCCCTGTATTCTGATAATTGGTGGAATAGTTCCCGGAATGTCCCGTTGACTTTCCATAGGTATTCGTGTCAATCGTTGCCTTTCCCAGAAGTTCGCTGACATATTTATGCGTCCCCTGCTCGTTGCCACCCAAATATAAAAATTCGTCACAGTTTCCCATAATGCTTTCCCACTGCTTTTCGAACAATGCCTTTAACTGTGCCAGATTCTGCAAAATAATACTGACTGACACTTCTCTGGAACGCATAACGGACAGAATCTTATCAAAGTCATCAGGCAGTGAAAATAGCGATAGGTAAGCCTCTGGCGTTTCCACCTCGGGCTTTTCCCCCGCTCCACACCGTGCGTGATAGTTTCCCATCACACGGCGTTCCACCGACTAAGATTACTTTTTAGTGCCTATATAGTCCTCGAATTGTATTTCCTCCAACTCTCTGTGTTTTCGGAGTTTATTGATTTTATCTTTCATTTCTTCGGTCAACTGTAAGTCTTTAAGCAACTTTCCAATTTTTACAGGATTCGTTGCTCCAACCAGTTCTGACACCTCTTTTGACAGGATAATCAAATTCCTGTAAGTGTCGTTTCGCTCTCCCTTACATGGTTTGATATGCACACATACCATATCTGATATTGACAGGGCATTGTGCGTTACCGCACATTTGCCTTTTTGTGCGATATATCTCGAAAGAGCGTTGTCTGCCATCTCCAACGTAGGGTAGAGATGTGCATTTTCCATCATGTATTTCATAACATCGTAGCTGATACAGTTTTCGATGTCTGAATACTTCCTCACATATTTATTGACTTCACGCCTTTTATATTTGGGGTATTCATAAGCCACATATCCAACAGGGATAATCATTCTTCCCTTTATCCATCGGAACTGCTTAGACTTTCCATACTTTTCCTGAATAAACTTGCTGGTTATCTCGCCTTGACGTTCTATGGGGTAACAGCGGTTATTATGATTCATGCCGTTACTTTTTCCCGTTACTTTAAAGGCGATTTCCGCAAAGTCTGCTGATACCATAGTTGCCATACAGTAATAGTTGTGCATTCCCATAACCATTGCATTATAAAGACTTATATTTCGGTCTATCTCGCTTTGTTTGCTCGGATTCTTTATGTCTTTCCAAACGTCACTTAGCTTTTTAATGACCTTTGCTTTACTCTTGTCTGCCATGTGGGAACGTATTACCCACTTACTGCCTTTTGGTACAACCTTAAATTTGATACCGAGGAAAGTAGTGTAATTCTTCCGCAAGTTTGTGATACCCGACTTTTCTCCACTGGCCTGTAAATGCAGATTTTCTGCCAACCAGAGTTTTGTGGCACACATTACCTTTTTCGCCGTTGCATAATCCCGACAGAATAGCTTAAAATCATCTGCATACCTTACGATATACATTTCTTTCAAATCGGTTTTTGCTCTCAGCTTATTCCATTTCTGCGTTCTGTCTACTGTGAGGACGTTTCCCTCTTTATCAGTCTTGTTAAACTCTAAACCTGTTTTACCCTCTTTGATTTTGAACATTTCCCACTGACTGGCAATCCACCAGTCCAGTTCATTCAATACAACATTTGCAAGAAGTGGGGATAGAATCCCCCCTGTGGTGTACCCGTTTCGGGAGTGATTATAATGTCATTGAACAGGATTTCCGCTTTCAGCATCTGCTTGATTATCATAATCAGCTTTCTGTCCTGTATGCCGATTCCCCACAACTGCCGAATCAACTTACTGTGGTCGATATTATCAAAGAAGCCAACAATGTCTACATCTACTACAAAGTGCAGATTCTGCAACTGTGCCATTTTATAGCATTGTGCGATTGCATTCTGCGTTGACCGATATGGTCTGAAACCATTGTTCCGCTCATGAAATTTCGCTTCACAAATCGGCTCCAGTATCTGTAGGATACACTGTTGTATCAGTCTGTCCCAAATACTCGGAATCCCTAATGGGCGGGTTTTTCCGTTGTCTTTCGGGATTTCAACTCGTCTAACCTTTTTTGGCTGATAATAGTTCAACTTATTTCTGACGGTTTTAATGACCGATTCGATGGGCAGTGACTGTATCGCTACAATCGTTTTCCCATCTGTGCCGGGAGTTTTGCTCCCACTGTTTTTACAGATATTTCGATATGCAAGTATGATATTCTGCTCTGACACAATCAACGGCATGAGCCTGTCAAATGTCTTTCCATTCTGGCTGTCCTCAAATAATCGGTAGCCTGTTTCTTTAGCGTCATACCTTTCTGCATTTCGCTCTGCTTTGTTTACAATTCGTTTTGCCATAGTAACCAGCTCCTTATCAGAGAATGATTTTTTCTTAGTCGCACCACGACAGCTATGAAAATCTCCATTTTGGTGATTACTATATAGGCATGAAAGAAAATCTTAGTATCGGCTTGAGGCTATCCCTCCACCGCTTATTGTTACGGCTTCACAGGTACTGTGCCTCTACTCTCACAGCCACTAATGCACTTATTATAGAAAGGCTCTTTCAATCCCTTTCCTTTTCGATACAACTACGGTACTTTTTCCGCTGATACAGTCAGCTCCCGTATTGGCTGCTTTCCACGTTCCGCATAACTTAGGATTGTTGCCACTTAGGTCGTTCCTTTAGCCCTGCAAGCATTATCTTCGAGCGAATCCCTCAAGATACCTGTGTCCTGTAAACACAGAGGGCATTTCATACTAACAACTTTTACTTTGCCCCGCTTGCGTACCCATTGGTACACTTGCATTTCTGCAAGCCATTCGTTTAGAGCCGTACATTCGGAATCTTTGTCAGACCGCCTTTTTGGTCATTCTAACCATATGGCAACCCCACCCGCACTGTCACACACAACCCGTACCTCTACGAATCTTTCCTCGCCATTAAGCGTTAGGGTGTGCTTCGCACGACTTCCCCGAGCTTATAACCCCAACCGTCTGTATTCGGCTGACGCTATTCGGAGTATTAGTGAATCCCCTTCAGGGCGTTACCCCGTCATTTGAGATTTCAGTTATGCAGTTCTCTAAAACCACATTTATTTAATTGTTTGTGACTTTAGGCTACGCTTTTGTCGGTTATTCCCACCGTTTTAGGCGTAGAACGTGTCACACCATTTGCAAATTCGTCCATGAGGAAATGCACATGAACCGGAAGTCTTCCACCATATTTATGGTCTGCCAGATAGAACAACTGCTGAAATAACTGGGTATATAAAATTGACACCAGAAAGTTGTAACTGGTGTCGTTGTCCGGGATTAACGCAAATAAAGCCACTTTCCGCTCTCCCAGTGATGGCAGGTCTAAATCATCTGTTGCAGTCAGTGCTGCCAGACTGGATAAGTTGAATTTCTCAAGTCTTGCGGCTAATGTGATTTGAATGGATTTTAATGTCTTGGCACTACCAGAGTGATAATCTTTGTAATACTTTACTGCGATATGTTCCGGGTTCTTCATTTCCAACCGCTCAAACAATTCATCAAGCGGTGACTGGTACTGGTCATCGTCCTCTCTGACTTCTCCGGCACGAAGCATTTCCATTACCATCGGGAAATTCTGTTCTTCTTCCGGTGCTTCATATCTCAGAAAGAAAATCAGTGCCAGCAACAGCATAGAAGCTGCGGTATCCCAGAATGGATCGTTAGACTGACTGCCTTTTGGTGTAGTCGCTTTGAACAGGTTCGTTACCAATCTCTGCACATCGTTATCGTCCTTCAGATATACAAACGGATTATAGCAATGGCTCTTTTCCATATTGATCAGGTCAAGCACTCTTACTTCATAACCTTTTTCTTCCAGAAGATACCCGGTATCTCTCAGATTTTCCCCTTTGGGATCTAAAACTACAAATGACGTATTCGCCTGGAGCAAATTTACTTTCGCAAAAAACCTCGTCTTTCCGGAACCGGAACCACCGATCACAACCGTCAGCAAATTTCGCATATGCTTCCGCATATTGTAGCTGATTCGTACATGCATAGTCAGCAACTTATTTTTTGTAAATCGCTTCTCCCTGTATCTGCGATTGATTTTCTTCACATTCCCCCATTTGGCAGAGCCATGTTCTTCACCTCGTCGGTAATGTTTCTTGGTAGAAAGATAAATCCCAATTCCCATACCGTAAGACAGCAAAAAAATAAGGACAGTTTTTTCACTGTCCCCACATAACTGAACGGAAAACGGATGGTTCATCGCTTCCGGGACTCCATCCAGAATCCCCATAAGACCAGACGAAAGATAAGGTGCGACAAGTAACGCAAACCAGATAACCGGGATAATTCCAATCACTGCTAGTATCAAACCACTCTGCTCATCATCGTTCTTCATGGCTTCTGCGTCCTCTCTTGACCTTATCCGACGGTACTTCGATTTTCTCTATGACTTTCATTAAGACGTCATCGACAAGCTCCGTATCTTTTCCCTCTTTCAGCATCTGATTCCGCTTGTCCTTCAGGGAATGGAACACTACACCGCTCTCATATTTATCCAGTTCTAACGTAATCGTATCACTGCTCATTTTGCATTCTCCTTTCCCTAATTTTTCTAGCGTGCTTCTTTTCTATGTTGTCCTCTGGATTTCTGTTCTTTCTTTTCAGGCTCTGGATTTTCTTTCTTATCTTTCACATTTTCAGAACTGTCTTGCCCGGTTTTTTCAGTCTCTGACTGTCGGTAAGTTGCATTCCGATTCTGATCCAGTACCTTTGCCATTCTTGCAGAAATTGCATTCGCTGCATCTCTGACTCTGGAAAGTTCCACTCTCACTTCCTGAGTCTCCATTTTTTCAAAAAACTCTGGTGCATGTAAAAAATTATATCGACTGGTATCCATTCCATATTTTTTACACAACATATAAGACGCACACGATACATGAAATGCATCTTCATTTTTATCATAGTGTGGATTTCCATCCGCATATCCGGCAAATAACAATTCCGGCACAAGATTCTGAAAGATTTCCTGTGCACTCATCCCTTTTCTTACATAAATACAACCTTCTTCCGGTTTAAAAAATGCTCCTTTTTCATCCGGCATCTGTTCTGGTTCTGCTGCAACAATATTTACTGGAGGGGTGCTGACTAACGCTCGGATCAGATCATGTTCTTCATATTCTGACTTTTGAATTGTAGTATCGGACATTGTTGTCTGAGAAATATCATATAGCTTTTTCGCATTGTAATAATTTCCAACTGTACCATCTTCACGCTTATATGTTTTTCCCGGCTCTAAAATCAGAACTGGATTCTGTCGTTCCACACGTTTTAAATAAAATCCATGATTTCTCCAGTATCCATAGTCACCTAATTTCTGTGCATCTGGTCTTTGTGCCAGAATCAGAAGTGCATTATTGGTAGTATATCGATCAAAGGTACTCTGTACATCCAGATACTTCTGCAGCATTTTCCCATCCGTTGCCACTTGTGCGGTTACCTGCTCTGACAACTCATAGCAGCGATTCCTGTTATTTCTGCTTTCCGCAATAAATGCCTGTACCTTTTCATCCTGTGGTACAGCCGATGCATTTAATAAAGAATCAAAACTATTATCCATAAAATTTACCTCTCTTTCCCTTTCCTTGGTTTTCGTTTCTGTTGTGGCTGCTGGTGGCGAATCTGATTCCGGTCTTTATTTCCCTGATTTCTCACCGGATCATTTCTCTTCTCACGCCGCTCCGCTTCTTTCTTCCTTGCATTTTGTATTTTCCGAAGTTCCTTTCTGACCGATGGTTTCTCTGGTTTTTCCGGGGTAAATAACTTAGAAGTACCCTCTGCGGTTTTCTCTTGCTTCTTTGAGGTAGGCTCGGACAGACGGGATTTGGTCGTCTTTGCCAAAGAGGGGTTTTGCTCCTTACCCTCTTTCTTCACCGACTCTCCAAACAACTCGTCCATAAGCTGATCCTCCTTGGATTTCTGCGGATAATCTTTTTCCGGCTCTGCCTGTCCCTGTTTTTCCTGCTGAACCTGTACTTTTTCCGGCTTCTTTTCCTGCTTCTCTGATTTTCCGGCTTTTGCTTTTTCTGCACGTGTCCGCTCAATTTCCGTCTTAATCTTCGCTGCTTCTGTTACAGATGCAAACTGGAATCTATCTACGATACGATTGATCCTTGGTGCATCTTCTTCCTTTACAATCACATCTACCAGTCCGTCACTGCTTCCTCTTGGATTTCGGACTGCACAGTACAACACGCCATATCGTTTTGTTTCCTGAACAAATTGTTTCAGATCACTTTCTTTCACTGAAAATACCGTCAGTGGTCTACCTGATTTGACCAGTGTTTCAAGTCTTACTCTGCCTTTTGTCTTTTTCTTCTCTTTTAAGACTGCATACAGCATCACTGCCAGATGCTTCGCTCCTGTGCCACTGATCTTCAATGCTGCTTCACCGACTTCCAACGACATTCGTACCACCTGATCAGCGGCTTCGCCTGATGTGTTCATGGCTTTGTTCCTCCTTCTTCTCTTTTTCTTCCCGCACCGTCTTAAATTTTTCTTCGATTACCTTGGAACGTGCGGCGATTCCATCACAAAGTGCTGCCTCCTTTCTGAGCGTTCCAATTTTCTCTGTCAGAACTTTTATCTGCTCCTTCATTTCCTGTATTTCTTCTTCCGGTCTGTCTGCCCGGATCTTATAACGCAGGTGCTTCCGCTCCTCCACACACTGCTCCATTTTCTTCTGCAAACTTTCTTTCAACAAAAAAAGCTGCTCCGCAGTATCAATGTGATAATGGCAGAGCAGCTTCGTCTCTCTTGAAATGGTATTCAGTTTTAACAAATCCTCCCGGAACAATACATGCACCTGTTTGGCAGATATTGACAGGCGGTTCTTCGGCAGGATTCCTAAAAGATAACAGTAGTGCAGATACAATCCCCGAAGCCCTCTGATTTTTCTTGTCTGCTTAAAGTTGCCGGATACCTGAATCCGGTAATACTTCCCAACTGAAATTTTCTTCTCAGCAGGTAATTCATTTTCTTCCAGAATCCGAACCCGGATTGCTTCCAGCGAATAATTCTCTCCAAAGTTCCGCTTTAGCTTCAGACCTCGCTCTCGCCCTTCCGGACGAATAGTGATGTCTTTTCCAAACTTAAACGAGTATCCTTTTTCCCGCAAATAAAAAAAGAACTGTTTTTCAGTCCTCGCTTTTCGGATTGCTTCATCAACATCTGCTTTTACCATACTATGATAACTTGGCTTCCCTTGCTGCTCCGCCTGCCACTCGGCATAATGTTTTCCTTTTCCCTGTTCCGGCTGCCCGACAACCGATAACTGATATTCTTTACATAAACGGTCCGACACCATTCGCATATCCCGGTAATCCTGATTTGTCCTGTGGTATCTTTTCCCGTCAAGGAATGAAACTGAGTTCACCACAAAATGATTGTGCAGATGGTTTGCCTTATCCAAATGAGTCGCAATCAATACCTGATACTGACTGCCCCACAATTCTTCTGCCATCTTCTTTCCAATCTCATGTGCCATTGCCGGACTACATTCTCCCGGTGCAAAAGACTGGTATCCATGAAACGCAACAATTCCGTCCTCCTTTCCAAAACGCTTTTTGACTGCAATCATTTCTTCTCTGGCGGTTGTCGGTGCACAATTAAGTCCCGATACATACTGTTCCATCAGTTCTTCCGATTCTCCGACAACTTCCATTTCCATTGATTTAGATTGTCTCAGTCTGGTCTTTTCTGCATTCACCGCATAGGTAATCACATCATTAAGTCCTTGTAATTGCCCGGTTTCACTTTCTGAAATCAGTTCTTGGCTCGTCTGTTCTTTGGTCTTATCTGGATTTTCCGCATAATTGATTACTTTTCCAATCCAACCTTTGATGCTCCAGATTGATGTCACTGCCATGATTCGTTTTTCTCCGGAAGTATTACTGCTTCTGTAATCTTACGGACCGCTTCATTGAACTTCCACACTTCCTGATCGTAACGCTGCACATCTATCACATTTAACACATGTGCTTTCTGTGCAATCTGATTTAAGTTATTTCCAATCTTATGAAGTTCCCGCATCATGGAATAATAATCTGGTGGCGGTGCGTCTCTTGGAACAACACCGGAAATCAACTGTCTCAAGTAAGCTTCCCGGTTCAGTCCACTTTTCTTTACTTTCTTATCCAATACCTCTGCTTCTTTTTTGTTCAATCGAAAAAGGATTGCTACATTACGTTTTCTCAACGCTCCATCTCCTTTACTTTCTGTATAGAATCTGGTTCCTGGCGAATCTGGTGTTTTTCTTTATCGTAGCTGTAAACTCTGTCTGAAAGGACTTCCTGCCGTTCCACTTCATTTTTATTTACTTCCCGTACCATTTCACCAAGCATTTTCGGTTCCATCTCTCCATTATCCGGAACGATCAGAACTTCATGCACAGATGACGGTAACACATAAAATCCTTCTGGAAAAAGCTGTTCCAATTTATTTAAAACTTCTGGTTGCGTGATCATAGATGCCCCATATTGCTTTTCTACATTCGTAAGTGCATACAACATATCATGTGAACGAAATCCAAAATCAACACTTTCATCTAATAAATTTGTCGCATGTCCTTCTTCATTAAAAATACTCAGCAACATTTCGTCCATTGACTGAAGAATCGGTGTATTTACAGGCTGTGTATTTGCTCTGGCCTGCTGGAACATTTCCTTTGCATCCACATTCCACATCTTAAGATGTTCATTTTTCACCTTCATAGTCGCTTTTCCATCGTTAGACTCTACCGGGAAATCCACATAACAGATAGCCGACAGATCTTCCATATTTTCATGAGGCATTTCCTGTAACATTCGTTTATTTGCCTGCGTGTTCACAAGCATCACTGCTAGATGTTCCTTCACAGAATCATAATCCATTGGGTTGATACTACTGTGCACAAATGGAGCGTTTCCTGCTTCTTCCATACATCTTGCAATTTCATTCATCACTTTCTCAACGGGTTCGCCCAGACGTATTTCATTAAAGAACGGCTCTACATAAACAACCGGGCACACATTTTCTTCCTGCAATCTTACCTGTACTCCTACCATCTGGACTCCATTATTTTTGTTCATCTGCATTACCTGAAATTCTGCATTCTCATATTTAGCCGGAAGAAAATTCCGAATGTCTTTTGCTACACCTTCCGCAAATACCTTTTCTGCTATCATCTCTTTTGCAATCATTTCTTCTGTTCTCCCTTCTTCTTGTTCATTTTCTTTAAATATTCCTGATACCGTCTTTCTGCTTTCTTCTTATCTTTCACTGATACTTCCACCTGCATCTTGTGTCTCCTTTCTTTTCGTCTACTGAATCTTGTTAATCTGCAACAGGCACATCAACACAACTCCTATGATGCCACCTACTAATACTCCACAAATAAACTTCAACATTATTACTTTCTCCTTTTCCATTTTCTGAGGGTTTCAGGGATTCTCCCTGACAAGCTGCCGCCGGACTGCCAGACAGGAAAACTGTGTGGTAATCCAAAGGCGTTGCTTGCTGGTATTGTGTATTCTTCTGCACCCGTCTCACTGTTCCGGGTATCAGAAGATTTACTTGCCGAAAAAGCACTTGCTTTTTTTATTTTTTCAGTTCACAAATCCCGCAAGCTTCACACAAGTATTCACACTTTGTGCATCGTACATTTTCATCAGTTGCCATACATTCTTCACTTGCCGGACAATACTTTTGACAACTTTCACACTGCTCTGTACAGCTTTCTTCTGACACTTTCTCAGCAATAATTCCAAGTAATTCACTCTGTTCTTTTTCTTCTTTCAACTGTGTTTCCAGAAAAATCTTCAGCAGTTCTTCACTGTCCGCATCGTCTTCCATCGTCAAAATCAGCTCTTTCCTATGCACGACCTTCAGTTCATATCTTGCAATTTTCATATCTTTTTTCACCTTCTATCTCTCATATTTTTCATGACCAGACATAGTCTTTTTTGTGCGTTTTTCTCGCTTTGTAATTGCCAGATTTAACTTGATACAGAGCAGATCGTTGTAATCTTTTCCTTGTTTTGGCGGTACATCTTTTACCTGATATTGCTTCGGAAGTACTGTAGAAATTGCTTTTGTGGCAAGTCTTCCAATACGGTCATTATCCAAATGAAATACGATTGTCTTCACCTCTGGATGCATTTTTAGTGCTCTTGCCAACGCTGCAGGGACTTTACTTTTTTCAATTTCTTTTGCTGGCTGATAGACACCTGCCAGTGACAATAAATGTTCTCTTCTCCACTCCTTCCCGTCCAATTTCAACAATGTCGCATAAGATAACAGATCAATAGCTGACTCAAACAGATGCATCGTATCACATGATTTCTCTGTGAAAATGGAAAAAGAATAGTTCTTATCACTTCCATTTGCTTCTCCGATAAAACTTGTTCCGATTCCCCTAATGGCTGCATATTTCGGATTATCTTTCTCATCCATCCCTACAAACACCGCGTTGTGATGAAATGCACTTTCATAAACTCTTCCAGACTCTAAACAAAACTGAATGATTTTCTTATCAATCCCACGTCCTGAAAGATACGCAATCACTTTCCGATCATCTTGATTTTTCTTTGGCAACAGTAACTGCTTCTCCATCGGAACATTCTCAGATACAGAAATAGGCGGCTGAATGTCTGCCTGTTCTGCAAGCAATTCAACCGCCTCTAAAAAACTGTATCCTCTTACTTTGATCAGATAATCCAGTGCTGATCTTCCACCGGTTCTCTGACTCCACCACATCCATTTCCCATTTGATATTTTCAAACTATCGTGTGTTCTGGTAGTGTAGGTGTTGCCAGAAAAGTGAACCAATTCGTATGGTTCATAATTTTCCAGGTATGTGAGCAAGTCCATCCGCTTGACCTTCTGCACGACCGATGGTGGTATATATGGCATAATTTTCATCTCCTTTCCTGCCTTGGATTAATATTATTGAGGATAATATCCGGACATGAAAACAGCCAGGTGATTCCTTGAGGGGAACCATCTGGCAATGTAGATTTTATTTCTATTTTTTTACTATTTCTTCGACCAAAACTTCTATTCTATGTCTTGACATATGATCACAATCTTCTTTTATTTTTTCACAATACTGCAAGAATTTTTCAGCATCCGAATGATACAAAACATACATGATATTATAACACGTATGATATCTATCTTCATCCACATTGTCTACTGGAAAAGAAATTCTATTATACAACTTGTCTATCTCTGATATGATAATATCTTGATAATAACTACTATCAAAATTATTTCTAAGTTTGTATGAATACTCATAAGCCCTTTTCCCATGAGTTGTTTTTTTCAAATATCCCACATATGTCTCTATTAAAAATTTCATCATTTCTTTATTTTCTTCTTGATATATTCTTTTTATCAAATGCTATTTCCGGATTTTCTTTCTGATTTTCTGCAAATTCAATCAAACGTCTTGGAAATGAAATGTCCC
>ENA-OQHR01000838-OQHR01000838.1-human-gut-metagenome-genome-assembly--contig:-NODE-838-length-18809-cov-3.848708_pt1 | contig 18809 bp, 17 predicted proteins | sample MGYA00242566_ERZ504725 | MGnify/ENA primary metagenome ERZ504725 (study PRJEB26092, sample SAMD00036217) | human gut metagenome | host: Homo sapiens | study: EMG produced TPA metagenomics assembly of... | reverse complement strand
AATCAAGATTTCGTCCAAACTTTGATATTATAGATGGCACTTCACAAAGAGCGAAGTCATGCGATACATTTAATGCAAATTGTGTTCTTATACCTTGGAAAATATTCAAAGAACTTGGAAATATGGATTCGGTATACTCACATTCGCTTGGGGATTTTGATTATGGATTTAAAGTGTCTAAGAAAGGAATTCCTATTTGGGTTTGCGATTTCTTTGTGGGCCAGTGCAGTGATAACCCTGTGAGTGGAAGTTGGAGAGATACAAATTTAAACAGATTGGAAAGACTAAGAAAAAAAGAGTCACCAAAAGGTCTACCGAGAAAAGAGTGGTGGCATTATTTAAAAACAAACTATTCAATAGGGACAGCAATAGTTTATTCTATTACTCCCTATATAAGGATTCTTATAAGGAGATAAAAAATCATGCAAACAGTGCTGATGGCAGGGTGGCTTGCTTTTACGCTATTTTTGATATATAAACTCACAGCCGATAAGGGGAAAATATTTGTAATTCTTATTTTTTACTATCTTATTACAGTTGTTAATGACATTTTTTTTATGTCAGCTATAGAACTTGCAAATGCGTTTGGATTCTCTTATCAATTGAGTGATATGCTTGCGGTAGTGATGTTGGGCACGGTATTGAGTGACATGTTGAAAAATCCTCATTTAAAAAGAAGATTGATTAATGTATTTTTACTTTTTATATCAGCGCTACTGGTAGTATCAATGATGAATGGTCTATCAAGATACGGAATTTCCGCTGAGTGGATGGGAGATTTAAGGACAAATTCGGCCTTTTTATTTTCTGTTTTTTATTTTGCGCGCTTTGATGTTTATAGGGATGCAAAAAAATACCGTAAGTTGTTAGATTCCGTGATGACAATTATTTTGGTTGTTTCGTGCGTTCTGTGGATATTAGACTTATTGATTGGATTTCACCCATTACTTTCCCAGTACAATGCAACTCTGAGTGATGGTGGATCAACTATGAGATTTATTCAGTCATATGAGGTATTGGGGATAGCACTCTATGCATTGCTTCTTTTAGCAGAAAATTTGAACAAAGAAGGACATTTTAAATTCCGTACGATTTTATTTACGGTGGTTGTTATTTTGTTCCAACATCGATCAGTATGGATGGCATACGGTCTTGGGTTTATAGTATTATTACTTGTTACAATAAGAAATGCAAGAATCACAAAGACAATGTTCATACAATCAATATTTCTGATTGTTTTTGGAATTATCGTGCTGAATATGGGAAACGGCGAACTGCTCAACAATATTTCAAAATCGTTTGGACTTCTAGGAAAAATAATGAAGGGTGTATCCATAGAAAATACTACTGCTAATACTCGAGCCCAAGTATGGAATGCTGTAATTGAGGATTTAACGGGAGAAGCTTTATTGTTTGGCCGTCCTTATGGATATGGATATGGACGATCTATTGGATGGAAAACTTCTCCTCATTGTGGCTTTATTAGATTTATTGGTAGAACTGGTTATATAGGTGCCGGATTGGCTATATGCTTATTAACATATGTTATTGTTAAATTAGTGCTAAAAGGCAGAAATGGAAATGCGAAGTTTTTGCCATATTTAATATGCGTGATTGGTTTTATGTATGGATATGATTATACATGGTTGTGCGGAGTAATAATTGGTTTGAGTTGTATGTTAGTGTATCAAAATTATGATTTTTTTGAAAGTGCAGTGTGAGGATGATGAAAAAAAAATATATTTTTTTTAAATATTATATTAAGAGCAAACTCCAAGAAAAGAATGCAGCTCCAGATAATATCAGAAGGTTTCTAAAAAACAAAATTGTGGTTGCAAATGAGAGAATTCAAACATCAGAAGAAATTAATGGAAGTATTAGAAATATGATTCTGTCAGGAACTCCTTTTTTTGCTGGACGATTTGGTGCAAATGAGTTAAGTGCTGTGAAAGCATTTGATTTTGAATTAAAGTCAAAATATGAAATAGTAATGGAGTATTTATGCAGAGGAGCTGGTTTTTTTCCGAACACAGAAAAAGAAGGTATCAAGTTTAAGAATTTAATGCTTGATTCAATCCCTGAAGCTGATGTGATGGGAATATGGATGCTACCGTTCGAAGATTACTATTTAAATAAGTATGGGCATAGGAATTTAAAAACTACCTATCTATTTGATCTTGAACCGTGGAGTTCTCCGGATAATCCGTGGTCAGCAGCTTTAAAGGGAAAGAAAGTTCTAGTGATACACCCTTTTGCAGAAACGATACAGTCTCAATATAAGAAACGAGAAAAATTGTTTCTAGACACGAACACTTTGCCAGAATTTGAATTGAAAACATTAAAAGCAGTTCAGACAGTGGCGGGTGAGAAAGATGAACGATTTACAACGTGGTTTGATGCATTGGATTGGATGTATAAAGAGGCAATGAAGATTGATTTTGATATTGCGATTATAGGATGTGGGGCATATGGTTTTCCTTTAGCAGCGAAACTGAAGCGAGCAGGAAAGCAGGCAATTCACTTGGGGGGAGCTACTCAATTATTGTTTGGAATCAGAGGAAAGCGATGGGATGAAAGCGAAAGATATGCATATGTCCAAAAATTTTTCAATGATGCATGGGTATATCCATCGGATGAAGATAAACCCAAAGGAGCATCAAAAGTTGAGAATGGATGTTACTGGTAGGGAGATTCTATGAAAAAAATAAAAAATGCTGGAAAAGGGAAAATTGCAGAAAAAATACCGAGAAAATTAAGATATTTCTGGGTTTCAAGGTTGAGAGATAGTAGCGTGTACAAATATTGTTATAAATCATATTGGTATTATCTGTTTCATAAAAACTCGGGAAACCTGACTACACTTAGGAGTTCACTTTATTTTGCGGCAAAACCAAATCCGGGAGCGGGAATAGGACATCAAATGGCTAATTGGATTGCAGGATATTGGTTTGCTAAAATGTTTGAAATTGAATTCGCACATATTCCATTTTCATCTGAAAAATGGGAATGTTTTTTAGGATTTTATCAGAACGAAAAAACGGTGGGAGAATTAAAGGCGACTGGCTATAAAATTGTCCGTATACAGAGTTTTGATGAAAACAATGAACAAGAAGTCTCTAGAATTAGAAATATTATCAATTCATATTCCGGAAGGAAAATGATTTTTTTAGCTGAACAAGATCAGTTTTATCATGATCAATATGGAGTGTGCAAAGATATACAACAAAAGTTTTACTCAGCACCGTGCAGAAAAGATGATAAGCTGATCTATGACAATGATAATTTTAATATAGCCATGCATATACGGCGGGGAGATATAGTTCAGGGAGCAAATAAGAAGAGCCAGAGCACAGCAATGAGATTTCAGGATAATAATTATTTTATAAATGCACTCAGAACAGTACTCAATTATTGTAAGGATAAAGATAACATTCATATTTATTTGTTCTCGCAAGGAAACGAGGAGAATTTTTTCGAATTTAATGAATTTCCCAATATTCATTTTTGTTTGGACATGGGAGCACAAGAAAGCTTCTTACATATGGTTTATGCAGATGCACTTATTACGAGTAAAAGTTCATTTTCTTATAAACCAGCATTGCTTAGTAGGGGGATAAAATTCGTACCAGAAAATTTTTGGCATGGATATCCCAAAAGTAAAGATTGGATATTATTAAATGAGGAGGGGAGACTGTTAAAAGATGAAAGTGATTGTTGATTTAGCAGGAGGTTTGGGTAATCAATTGTTTTGTTATTGTTTTGGATATGCGGTTTCTAAAAAAACAAATTCTAAATTTGTTTTGGATACAAGTATGCAAGACTGTGGGATTGCCAGAGAGCTTGAATTGCTTAATTTTAATGTGGATTATTCAGATCGTATTTCTTATGTATATAAGACAGGTTTAGTAGATAGAATGTTTTTTAATAAAGTGAGGAAAATCAAATCTATCGGGATAAAAACGAGAATATATCAGGAAAAAGAGCCAACAAAATTTGAACCTGAAGCTTTTGAAATATCAACAGATACATATTTTAAAGGAAACTGGCAAACTGAGAAATATTTTTCTGAATATAGAAATGAATTGCTTAAAATGTTAGTTCCTAAATATGAAAGGACACAATCTGTTAAAGGTTTGGTAGATGAAATGCAAAAGTGTAATAGTGTTGCGGTTCATGTTAGGAGAGGAGACTATCTGCAAATTGGATGTCAGTTATCAATGGATTTCTATGACAAGGCAATACTTAAATTTCAAGAGCTAAATCAGAGAAAAAACACAGTATTTTATATTTTTTCTGATGATATTGATTTTGTAAAACAATATTTTGGGAAATATGAAAAAAAAATCGAATTGCACTATCCACAATATGAATCAGATAATAAAACATTAGACGATTTATTTTTAATGAGTCACTGTAAACATATAATTATGGCAAATAGCAGCTTTAGCTGGTGGGCAGCATGGTTGAATCAAAATGAAAATAAAATTGTAATTTGCCCGGAATTAGGAATGTGGAGTGGTGACTTTTATCCTGAAAAATGGAATAAAATTATATGTGAGTAATGGGGATTAGCTAATGTCTAATGGAAAAAAATTCGTAAATAATATAGGGTGGCTAATGGGTGGAAAAATCATAAATATGCTCCTGCAGTTTTTGGTTTCACTAGCAACTGCAAGATATTTAGGTCCATCTAATTTTGGCACGATTAATTATGTTGCGGCTTTTGTCAGTTTCTTTTCTTCGATTGCTTCATTGGGATTGGCGGTTGTTGTAATCAAGGAAATTGCTGTAAATGAATCTGATAATAATGAAGTAATATGGACATCTATCTGGATGCGATTTGGTACAGCAATTTTATCGACAATTAGCATCGTTGCATTGATGTTTATTACAAACAGAAATGATCCGATGATTGTGCAAATTGCAATCCTTGAATCATTATCGATTGTGTTTAGCTCGTTTGATACAATCAATTATTATTTTCAAGGGAAACTGCTTTCTAAGTGGACAAGTATTTCTGGTGTACTTGCCTACACTGGGATGAGCCTATATAGAATCTATCTTTTAGCCACAGGAGCAGATATTGTTTGGTTTGCACTATCCACGTCAACGGATATGATTTTTCAAGCAATATTTCTAATGATATTTTATACAAGAATCGAAGGTTTCAAACCTAAGTTTAATTGGAAACTTGGAAAGAGATTATTAAAACAATCGTATCATTATTTGATTGCTGGATTGATTACTATTTTATATGCTCAGGTTGATCGAGTAATGTTGGGAAATATGTTGGATAAAACTGCCGTCGGTTACTATTCAGCTGCATTAACAATTTCAACACTCTGGAGTATGATTCCTACTGCTCTTATTCAGTCGTTATCTCCAATTCTATATGAAGCAGCAAGTAAAAGTAGAAGTCAATTTTTGAGAAGACTTCGTCAGTCGTATGCAGCTTTATTCTGGTTGAATGCATTATATTCGATATTTGTGTGTGTTTTTGCATATTGGATTATTCTTTTTTTGTATGGTAAGGACTATCTTGCCGGAACGAATGCATTGAGAATTGTAGTTTGGTATTATGGCCTTTCGACAATGTCTACGTTGAATCAGGTGTATCTGGCAAATGATAGAAAGGATAAGTACATAAACAGCTTTTGTATTGCAGGATTGGTAACAGATGTGATATTGAATTTCGTGCTGATTCCGGTTATGGGAATTAATGGTGCAGCAATTGCAACTCTAATTACGCATATTGTTATTCAGATTGTTATGCCGTATGTTTTTAAAGATACACGAGAAATTGCCGTCTGCATTGTTAGAGGCGCACTGTTACAGGATGTTATTAGCAAAGAGGAAATGGTAATGGTAAAGAGTAAAGTAAAAAAACTGATAAAAAGAGGTTGATATGGATAATGGGTAAAGGCATAATTTGGCAGAACAGAGATATAACTCTTGATATTTTGAGGGGAGTTGCAATTCTTATAGTGGTGTTTGGGCATTCCATACAAGCCTCATTGCTTAGTAATGAGAGCTCGTTTGTCTAGAGTAAGGTAATTCTCAATTTTCAAATGCCATTACTATTTTGTATTAGCGGTTACTCAGCGGGATTTTCGTGTCCATGTAGGGATACAAAGAATTTTATAGTCAAAAAAATTAAAAGATTGTTAATTCCTTATATTGCATGGGAAATTGTACATTATATTTTAGTTTGCATTCTGCCTGGGAATTATAGAGTTTTTGGACTCACCAAATTTTTAAAGGAATTCTTTGTTTCTGATTTTTGGTTTCTACGAGTTTTGTTTATTTACAATCTGGTTATTTTGGGATACAATTTGCTTTTAATAATTCAGAGAATGATAAAATGAGGGAAATTGCTCCGGTTACTGATAAGTAGTCGGGAAATTTTGCACCATACCGGAAATTTAAGCGCTTACTTTGTAGATTGAGATTGTGGAGAATATAGTTGTTTAATGGAATACAGGACAATAAAAACAGAATCAACTTCGTCAAGACTTGAATATATCGATGTTGCAAAAGCAATAGGAATTATCGCGGTTATGATGTCTCATGGTGTTGGTTTTCCATATAATATAGGATATTATTTTACTGCATCATATATGGCGCTGTTCTTCTTTTTGTCCGGATACACGTACAAAGATAGTAGGACAGTAAAAGACAATATTGTACGAAGATTGTCGAAGATAGGGAAAGCATATTTTTTTTATAGTGCTTGCTTGTTCATTATGACGGTTGCTTCGAAAGTGGTATTACATAGTGGACTGACAAATGACTATTTGCTAACTGCCGCAAGCGGAATTATATATTCTACCCACTCGTTGTATTATCCAAGAACTGTTGAACCAAATATCTCTTTCTTTTTAGTGCAAAATGCACCGTTGTGGTATCTTACTTGCTTTATTGTTGCTGGTGGATTATTTGATGTTTCTATTAATATCGCAAAAAAATCAGGGGGGGGGTATTTGGGGTTATCCTCACTGGTACGATTGCAACATATTTACTTGCAGACATTCCAATTCGGTTACCTTGGGGAATTGATACAGCGTTTGCAGGTATGGCATTCGGATATTGGATAAAACGTAACGATCGTTTTGAGAAGAGTAATTATTGTTGGATTATTCCAGCTGCTTTTGTGGTATACATAGGTTTGTGCAATTGGAATCCGGGCATTGCTATGTCAGTCAGGGAATACGGAAATCATGGCGCTCTTAGTTCAATTGCGTTTATTGTAATAGGATGCACAGGTGCACTTTGGTATATAACCATTGCTAGGATTCTGTGTAAGATTGCAGGTGTGAAAAAGATCTTATGCTACATAGGACATAAAACGCTGCCAATCCTTGCTTTTCACGTTTTTATTTTCATGGTTTGGGATACGATTCAAGAAAGAGTATTGCAGAAAGTGGGAATCACTTTGCTGAATGGCATTATATATTGGTTGAATGGCATACTGAAAATTGCAGCCACTGTGATGATATGTATTGCAGGGAGCTGGTGCTGGAATACACTTAAGGAGAAAATGAAAGGGAAAAAAGACTATGGAGCAAAAACGATACAACTTTGGACTGGATTTCATCCGGATATTTGCAATGCTGGCTGTGATTTGGGTGCATTTGACAGTTTATCTTCCAGTACCGGATAGAATATGGCCATTTTTCAGAAGGGCATGTGGGGTCAGACCCTATGAAATACTGATAAAATGAGTGAACATATCCTAAAAACTTTCTAAAGAAAGTATAATATGAATTTTTAGTGGGTGCTTGAGTCTGAACCTATGAATATAGCTGGTCGGAACAAATAATCATAAGATAAATATACGAATCTGTATGTGTTAAGGGATACCCAGTTAAAGCAATGTAAGCACAGTAAGGAGAGATTATGAAAACAACAACATTACTTATCATGGCGGCCGGAATCGGCAGCCGATTTGGAACAGGAATAAAGCAATTGGAACCAGTCGATGATACTGACCATATCATTATGGACTACTCAATCCATGATGCGATTGAGGCTGGATTCAACCATGTAGTATTTATTATCCGTAAGGATATTGAGGAGGAGTTTAAAGATGTTATTGGTGATCGTATTGCTTCTGTCTGCTCCGCTCATGATGTAACTGTAGACTATGTTTTCCAGGATATTAAGGATATTCCGGGAACTTTACCGGAAGGTCGTACAAAGCCGTGGGGAACCGGACAGGCTGTACTTGCTGCAAAGAAGGTTATCAAGACTCCCTTTATTGTGATCAATGCGGACGATTACTATGGCAGGGAAGGATTCAAGGCTGTTCATGAGTATCTGATGAATGGTGGCAAGTCCTGCATGGCAGGCTTTGTGCTGAGTAACACTTTGTCTGATAACGGCGGTGTGACTCGTGGTATCTGCAAGATGGATGAGAATGGAAACTTGACTGAGATTGTAGAAACTAAGAATATCGTGAAGACTGCAGATGGCGCAGAAGCAGGCGGAGTGGCTGTTGATGTGAATTCTCTGGTTTCTATGAACATGTGGGGGCTGACACCGGAATTCCTGGATGTGCTGGAGAACGGATTTAAGGAGTTCTTCGATAAAGAAGTACCGAGCAATCCGCTAAAGGCTGAGTATCTGATTCCTGTCTTCATCGGTGAGTTGTTGAAGCAGGGAAAGATGTCGGTGAAGGTTCTGAAAACCAACGATACCTGGTACGGTATGACCTATCACGAAGATGTCGCATCTGTGAAAGACAGCTTCAGGAAGATGCAGGAGAATGGTGTGTACAAAGCTGACCTGTTCAGTGATCTATAAAAAATGCCCTGTGGCTAAGTGGGAAGATAGCGTTTGGCCTTTCGTTGATGATAGAGATATTGCAACTGCTATTACGGCTCGGCACATTCCAATTATCAGACATCTTCTACAACACAGTTGGTGGAGTGCTTGGAGGTATGTGCTACTGGGGAATAATAAAAATCAAGAAAGGTCTGTAAAAGAAAAAACTTCATGGTGACTGGGAGAGGTTAAACGGTATGTTTGGTTATACATGGGGCAGACACTATGAAATATCTTGATTTACGCTCTCTTTTGATCCACTTTTACACTGAATATTGCCTCATTATCATTTCCATAAGCAGCTGTCAAGGCATCATTTCGTTTGATAGAAAACAGCCTTGACTGTGGGGCATTGCATGAACAAAATGTAGATGTTTTAACAGTGGCAACGATAAAAGCTTATTGTTTTAATATTGTGAAAAATCTATACCCAAGGAGGAATCCCAAATGACAAACTTAAATTCCCTTTTCCTGTCCCAGGCCTACAAGGACTGCTGGGACGATTACAACAGATCTTTAAAACTCCGCAGCTTCCCACGTTGGGACTACGTAATTCTGACTGCTTCCAATGAGCAGCAGGCAGAAGGCTTTCGTAAACAGATTGCGGACAGGCAGAACTTCCTGCCGAGAGGCACGAAGTTTGTTGCCATTCCGGACCGTGATGGCAGGCGTGTCGGATCCGGCGGGGCTACGCTGGAGGTTCTGAGATATCTTCATGAACAGGAAGGATCTTTTGACAGCCTTCGTGTGCTGGTGATTCATTCAGGCGGGGACAGTAAGCGTGTTCCTCAGTATTCTGCGCTGGGTAAGCTTTTTTCGCCGGTGCCTCATGAATTACCCAATGGACGTAGTTCCACTTTATTTGATGAATTCATGATATGCATGAGTTCTGTTCCTTCGCGGATTCGTGAAGGGATGGTGTTGCTGTCGGGAGATGTACTGCTTTTATTTAATCCTCTTCAGATTGACTACAACAGTGTGGGTGCAGCTGCCATATCCTTTAAGGAAAACGTAGAGACCGGCAAGAACCATGGTGTTTATCTGAATGGACCGGACGGAAATGTGAAGTGCTGTCTGCAGAAGAAATCTGTGGAGGTCCTGCGGGAAGCAGGAGCAGTCAATGAATCCGGTTGTGTGGATATTGATACCGGGGCACTGATCTTTAGTACTGACATTATGAAATCTTTATATTCACTGATTGAAACAGACGCGGACTATGACAGAAATGTTAATGAGAGAACGCGTCTTTCTCTTTACGCTGATTTTCTTTATCCTCTGGCTTCGGATTCTACGCTGGAGGATTTTTACAGGGAGAAGCCGGAGGGTGAATTCTGTCCGGAACTGACGGCTGCCAGAACCCGTGTGTGGGAGGTGCTGCGTCCCTACAGGATGAAGCTTCTGCGTCTGGCACCTGCGAAGTTTATTCATTTTGGAACGACCAGGGAGATACTGGAGCTGATGAACGGAGGTGTGGATGAGTACCATTATCTGGGATGGAGCCGGAAAGTGGGCAGCAGTATCCGTAGTGATGTGTCTGGCTATAACAGTGTACTGAGCAGCAGGGCATCTGTTGGGAAAGACTGTTATCTGGAGGTTTCCTATGTGCATGGAAATTCCAGGATTGGCAGCCACAGTGTGCTCTCTTACATAGATGTGCAGGATCAGGTTATTCCTGATAATGTTGTTCTCCATGGGCTGAAGCAGAGAAACGGAAAATTTATTGTCCGTATTTTTGGCGTAAATGATAATCCTAAGGAGAACCGACTGTTTGGCAGGGATCTGGATGAACTGGAAGATACACTTGGAGTGAGATTCTGGGAGGAGAACGGACAGGCACATACCTTGTGGTCTGCTGCGCTGTATCAGGAGTCAGATACAATCCGGGAGGCAGTAGATGCGGCACTGGAACTTTATGAGATTGTCACAGGAGGGAAAGATTTTGACAGATCTTTATGGACTGCAGCTTCCCACAAGTCTCTCTGCGCCGGATTTAATGAGGCGGATCCGGATGCTATCATAGCATGGAATAAGCGGATGGCAGATCTGGTAACTATGGACGGGATTGCAAAGGCAATCAGGGATCAGGTTCCTGCAGGAAGTATAAGAAAGCTGCAGTCGCTTACAAAGATTCAGAAGGAATGGCTGGAGAAGCGTCTGAGAAAAGCAGATTTCGGTGAAAAAATGCGTCTGCATTATTATCTGGGAGTGATCCTTGAGGATGAGAATGAGGTGCAGGAATGTTTCCGCATTATTCAGTCGGAAGTTCTGGAAGCGACAATCAAAAGTCTTGCTTATAATGAGCAGGCAAGGATTGTTACAGATCATCATACAGTCAGGCTGCCGCTTCGTGTGAACTGGGGAGGTGGCTGGAGTGATACACCGCCCTATTGTAATGAAAAGGGCGGGACTGTATTAAACGCCGCTATTCTTTTGAACGGGGAGAAGCCGGTAGAGGTGACACTGGAGAGGATTCCTGAGCAGAAGGTGGTTTTTGACAGCCGGGATATGGATGTTCATGGAGAGTTTGACACGATTGAGCCTTTGCAGGCCACAGGTGACCCTTATGATCCCTTTGCCCTGCAGAAGGCTTGTCTTCTTGCCTGTGGGATCATTCCCAGGGAAGGACATACTCTGGGTGAAATACTGGAACGTCTTGGCAGTGGTTTTGTTATGCATTCTGAGGTAACAAATGTTCCCAAAGGTTCCGGTCTTGGCACCTCATCTATTCTTTCGGCAGCCTGTGTGAAGGCAGTGTTTGAATTTATGGGAATCGCATATACAGAAGAAGATTTATATGCCCATGTACTGGCAATGGAACAGATCATGTCTACAGGAGGAGGATGGCAGGATCAGGTCGGAGGTATTACGCCTGGTCTTAAATATATAACCTCCATGCCTGGGCTTCAACAGCAGCTTCAGGTAGCACATATAGAGCTTTCACCGCAGACAAAGAAGGAGCTAGATGAAAGATTTGTCCTGATCTATACAGGGCAGAGGCGTCTGGCGAGAAATCTTCTCCGTGATGTGGTGGGACGCTATGTGGGTAATGAACCGGACAGTTTGTTTGCGTTGGAGGAGATCCAGAAAACAGCAGCACTGATGCGCTTTGAACTGGAGCGTGGAAACGTAGACGGTTTTGCAAAGCTTCTGGATTATCACTGGGAACTGAGTAAGAAAATAGATGCCGGAAGCAGTAACACTTTGATTGAGCAGATTTTCAGCAGTATTGAGGAGCTGGTGGACGGAAAGCTGGTATGTGGTGCCGGTGGCGGCGGTTTCCTTCAGGTGATACTGAAAAAGGGTGTGACAAGGCAGATGGTGGAAGAACGTCTGAAAGAAGTATTTATGGACAGCCTTGTTGGCGTAGCTGACTGTAATCTTGTATGGGAATAGAAATTCCGAAGGAAAAAGCAGATCAGTGCATAATTGAAAAAGCTGATAAACGGAGTGCTTATCTTATCAAATAGAATAGATTGCTGCACAATCATACTTATTCCTGTATCTCTCAAATGCGGAGATACAGGAGTAATTTACAGGCTCTCTTTCTTGTCCATCCGGCAGCGTTTATCCAGGTGGCGGTTGATCAGAAGCAGGAATACAATTGTTGAGAGGACAGAAGAGATTCCGTCAGCAACAGGTTCTGCGAAAAAAGCCGCTTTTGCACCAAAGAAAGAAGGCAGGACAGCTGCACTGATCACAAAAAGAGATTTTCTGGTAACGGAGAGCGCAAGTCCTGTCTTTGGACATTCCAGGGCAGTCAGCCCGTCTACAAAGACATACTGGAAGCTTAGCGGAATGATCATCAGTGTATAGGTACGGATGACCCAGACAGAGAATCTGATATACTGTGGATCAGTGGTAAACAGAAGAACAAAGTACCGGGGAATAAACCGGGAGAGAAGGAACATGATGGTGGTAAAGATAAGCATTACTCCCAGAATGTTCCTTTCTGCGTCCTTGACCCTGTTTACGCATCTGGCGCCGTAATTGTAGCTCAGGATTGCCTGTGTACCTCCGCTGATCCCGATCATAGGTGAGGTGATCAGAAGCAGATAGCTTTGAGCAATGGTGGCACAGGTGATCAGCATATCGCCCTGGGAAGCACCACCATATTTCTGGAGCACTGTATTCATAAAGATCAGGATCAGGCTGTCTGTGGCCAGGATCAGAAAAGGAGAAAATCCCAGGGAAAGGATTTTCCTTATGACTTTTAAGTTGTACTGTCCGAAGGTAATCTTTACAGGAACCTTTTTTCCCAATAAGAAGGTCATTGCAAAGATGCAGGAGAGTATCTGCGAAATAACGGTTGCAATGGCAGCACCGGAAATTCCCATATGAAAACCAAAAATAAAAATCGGGTCTGACAGGATGTTACATCCTGCGCCGATCAGTACGGTAAACATTCCCACAAGGGGGAATCCCTGACAGTTGATAAAGTAATTAAGCCCTGTAGCCATCAGTGCGAAAAAGGTACCTGTTGTATAAATAGTCAGGTAGGTATTGGCAAAGGGAAAAGTAGCCCCACTTGCGCCAAACAACATAAGCAGCTTATCTTTTAGCAGAAGAAAGCTGACAGTCAGCAGAACAGAAAAAATACTGAGCATCAGAAAAGAATTTGCCAGTACCTGTTCTGCTTTTTTGTGATTCTTTTCGCCCATTCGGATTCCCATGGTAATGGAACCTCCGATTCCTACCAGGGTGCCAAAAGAAGTGAGAAGTGTAACGATAGGACCGCATATGCCTGCACCTGCAAGAGCCAGTGCGCCATTTTCGGAAATATGTCCGATATACATCCTGTCAATAATACTGTAAAGTACATTGACAAATTGCGCGGTCATAGAAGGGATGGCAAGCTGGAGCACCAGAGTGCGTACGGGTGCCTTGCCAAGATTTGCTGTTGTGTTCATTTTAATTTTCCTCATCCATTCGACAGGGACTGCCACACTTGCATGTGCAGCAGCCCCTGTATATTAATCATTGTCAATTTTAACAGATATGGACAGAAAAAGCTATGATTTTGAGATATTGTCCTTGTAAAAGATATTGAGAATAGCCTCTCGGGGTCAGACCCCATGAAGAAGAAATGATTTTTCTCTAAAGAAACTATAAACGAAAACGAGAGCATAGGCTACTGGCGCTGCTCTAATAACTACATAAAATTTTGTGGAAGGCACATTGGGCGCTACAAGGTATGGAAAGGAGAATTATGAAAACAACATTACTTATCATGGCAGCTGGTATTGGCAGCCGCTTCGGAACAGGAATCAAGCAGTTAGAGCCGGTGGATTATGCTTTCCAGGACATTAACGATATTCCGGGGACTCTGCCGGAAGGCCGTACAAAGCCGTGGGGAACTGGTCAGGCCGTGCTTGCAGCGAAGAAGGTCATCAAGACCCCGTTCATCGTCATCAATGCAGATGATTACTATGGCAAAGAAGGTTTCAAGGCTGTTCATGAGTATCTGGTGAATGGCGGCAAGTCCTGTATGGCAGGTTTTGTGCTGAAGAACACGCTGTCTGATAACGGTGGCGTGACTCGCGGTATCTGCAAGATGGATGAGGATTACAACCTGACCGAGGTCGTGGAAACGAAGAACATTGTAAAGACCGCAGCTGGAGCAGAGGCAGAAGGAATGGCTGTTGATGTTGATTCTCTGGTTTCCATGAATATGTGGGGCTTAACTCCTGATTTCCTTACAACGCTGGAAGAGGGATTCAAAGAATTCTTCGAGAAGGAAGTGCCGGGTAATCCACTAAAGGCAGAATATCTGATTCCTATCTTCATCGGTGAACTGCTGGAGCATGGGAAGATATCTGTGAAGGTTCTGAAAACAAATGATACATGGTATCAGAAATTCAAAGAGAGCGTGTTCTTTCGGAAGTTGTTTCTGTTGTTTTTTGTGACTTCGATGATTTTATTCCGAACACTATTGAACCGTAATTTGTGGATGAATCCATTATCCAAAGTTATGGGTGGCTGGGGCATCTGGGAGACAGTGAACGGCGAGCAGAAACTTACAACTGAGTGCATAGAGAATGTGATCATGATGGTGCCGTTTAGTTCGGTAGTGATGTGGACATTCAAAGAAAAGACAGGAAACGGCTGGAAGAAGATACTGTGGTATAGCGGGAAGATAGCGTTCATCTTTTCGGTAAGCATTGAGATGTTGCAATTATTGCTTAGATTGGGTACGTTTCAGCTATCGGATATCTTCTACAATACAGTAGGTGGAATGCTCGGTGGTTTGGTGTACTATGTGACGATGAAGGCAAGAAAGCATCTGTAGTATGTGGGGTCAGACCCCATGAAGATAAGAAGATTAAAAATTATTGTGTCCTGCCTCTATAAACAGTCGTTTAAATGAAATAGATACGAATACAGAAAGGATAAGTGTAATAGTTATTACATATGGTGTAAGATGAGAAAAATTAATGAAAATTACGTATACAAAGAACCTGAAGAAATAACAATTCAGCGAAACAAAATACATAAAAATCAAAGAAATATAGAAGATTTTATAGAATTAATTGAAGAAAATAGCCAGGAGATGAAAATTCAGAAGTTGATCAAAGAAGATTTATCATTTATGGCAGATTATCTGGCGGAGCCGCATGAGGAATATATCTGCTTTTCTAATTATCCTATTGGAGATAAAATTGCAGATTTTGTAGTGCGATTCATAGTGTAAATCAGGGCATGTATAAGCGACATTTTACAAGTCATTCACAGTGTAAATGAAAAGAAAAAACGTGCAGACAAATATGATTTCCTTTGTGAGACATGGAGATGGGATTCTAAAAAGAGACCGTTTCAAGTTTTGTGTAAACGTTAAAAACTGATATAAGATTTGTGAATAGTTACAAATGGGCAGAGCCGATTTTCCGGATTCTGCCCATATCTGCATTATACAGTAGTTTTTAGGCATGTCAATAAAACCTGCCTAAAATTGACTGCTTTACAGGTTCCGTCCTGCCAGACGTTCTTCAAAATAAATTTCAAGCTGGGAATGGATCTGTCCCCAATCCTGTCGGTGTCCTGTCCATTTCTTGGTAATGTCCATAGTCGCAAGATACAGCATTTTCAAAAGGCTGTCATCCGACGGAAAAACCGTCTTGCTTTTGGTCACTTTCCGGAGCTGGCGGTTGAATCCTTCAATGGCATTTGTGGTATAAATCAGCCGTCTTACTGCCTCCGGATATTTGAAATAAGTGGACAGGGTTGCCCAGTTATCATGCCAGGATTTATAGATTTTTGGGTACTTGGAATCCCATTTATCCTTGAACAATTCTAACTCATTTAAAGCTGTTTCTTCCGTTGGAGCTGCATATACAAGCTTCAGATCAGCCATCAGTTTTTTGATGTCTTTGTATGAAACAAACTTCGTTGAATTACGGATCTGATGGATGATACACTGCTGAATCTCTGTTTTTGGATAAACAGCCTCGATTGCCTGTGGAAATCCATTTAAACCATCAACGCATGCAATCAGGATATCCTCAACGCCTCTGTTTTTTAATCCATTCATGATAGAAAGCCAGAACTTGGCACTTTCGTTTTCTCCAACATACATTCCAAGAACATCTTTTTTCCCATTCATATCGATACCAAGGGCAATGTAAACCGCACGTTTTACAATACGTCCTTCACTGCGGACGTGATAGTGGATTGCATCCATAAATACTACAGCATACACTTCTTCCAAAGGGCGTTCCTGCCATTCTTTTACAATCGGCAGGATTTTGTCTGTGATCCGGCTGATTGTGCTGTCAGAAATATCAATATCGTATAATTCACGCATATGGGATTCAATGTCTCCAGTTGTCATTCCCTTGGCATACATGGAAAGTATTTTTTCTTCCATGTCCTGAGTTACGGAATTCTGATATTTTTTAATCAGCTGAGGTTCATAATCCCCATTACGATCCCTTGGGATTGCCACATCCATATCTCCATAACTGGTGTGCATGGTTTTGCTGGAATGTCCATTTCTACTATTGTCTGTTTCTTTGTTTCGATAGTCATACTTGGAATACCCTAATTCTTCATCCAGTTCTTCATCCAAAGCACCTTCCAAAATGACAGACATCATGTCACGCATGATGCTGTTAACATCGGTGCCATCTTTGATGCTGATATCATTATTTTTCAGATAGTCACGCATCATTTCTCTCATTGCTGCTTTTTGTGGGCTGTCTTTTCTTCTTGCCATAAAAATAACCTCCAAACTGAGTAATTTTATCTTACATCAGTTTGGAGGTTTACACAAACTTTAGGATACTCTCTCCGACCACGTTTTTTCTCTGCGGTTTCGGGAAGTGGATTTTCCTTCCGAGCCTGTTCGATAAGTTCATCATACTTTTTAGCGAACTTATGATAGTGATAATAGCTCAGAAAGTCCTTGCCTTTCTCTACAGCTTTGTCTTTGACCTTTTTCATTTCCAGTAAAAGGTCTATAAATGCAGATGCCCACTTCTGCTCAGGATGATTTTCATCAATCCCCGTTAATTCACGGAGAAGATGGGCACAGCAGACTGCATGCTGAATATCCGGATAATTCCAGTAGGAAGCCCAGCAGTCATGCATGGCAATCCCTTTGAATTCCGGGAGAACACCGCATTGTTCCATGCCCGCATTTCCACGTTTGGGACTGATATCAAGATAGGTGTATTCACAGTTTGAGGCATCATGAACCTACCAGAGTTTTTTATCCACTCTGGTTCCTGTTTCATCGAAATGTCCAAGTGCGGAATCGATCATTTTATCCTTGATCTTACCTACTGTTTCACTCAGACTGTCAGCGCATCTTTTTACCATGCTACTGATTGTTTCTGTTGCAATCGGAATGTTAAATACTTCGGAAAGGATCTCATGGGTGCGTTTGATGCTGACTGCACCTACGGTATTCAACGCAACAGCTAATGACTGAAGATTTTCGCCATACTGTACGGCTGCTTTTACGTCAGAAGGGAAAGCACCTCTGCGTGTATCTCCATACAGCATACAGATTGGAAGTTCCAGTGCCTGATGTCCGTTCTGTCCACCAGCCTTTTTACCAGATGGTTTTCGCAGACTCTTTGGGGCAGGCTTTTTGAAACCATCACTTGAAGGTGGTTTGGAACTGTTTTTGGAGTTCTTATTAAGCTGTTCCTTCAGTTCCTGTATGGTCTGATTTAACTCAGCAATAGTTTCTGTGAGCATTTCATTCTGCTTGAGTAATAAAGCATTCTGTTCAAGCAATTGCTGAACCATTTCAAGTGTAACATTTACTGGCATTCAGACCACCTTCTTCCGTTAAATTTGATACTTTTATTTTAACGGAAAATGGTCCAAAAAGCGAATCGTGTCGTTTTGATATACTGTCAAAATGACGGTGGATAAACAGTAAAAAACAAGGGATAACTGCCGATAATACCCGGATAAAATCCACAAAAATGCTGTTATCTGGATAAAACTAAGGAGTTATGTTTCAGTAATCCACAAACCCGAAGCACTTGGCAGCCAAACTGAAAAATTATCCACACTTTGCACTAAAACGATGATGAAACAGAAATTTTATTTTCTCTGTTTTGCCGAAAAATCAAGATGTACTTAATGAGGTACTGAATAGTTACTCATATATTAATTAACGTGTCTTTTGCCCTTTAATCAGGATAGATAAAAAATTTCATCAAGAGCCTGTATTTATGACCTTCATCTTTTGAATATATGTAAGGACATTCTTTGAGCCGGCATAAAAATATTTTTTACAACAATTATTTTCAGTGTGACAGGCGCTGCTGATTTTTTTACAAGAACAATCGTGACAGTGACATTGAAAGCTGTATAATAACATTAACAGAACCCACCACGCCTCTGATTTTTCATGCGCAACCCGGTGGGACTTTCTTATTTATGGGGTGTTTTATGTGACAAGAGATGAAAATGAATATTCACAAAAATAAGATGCTATGGTATAATACAAGGTACTGTATTAGGGCTTCTTATGA
>ENA-OQHR01000836-OQHR01000836.1-human-gut-metagenome-genome-assembly--contig:-NODE-836-length-18845-cov-7.000959_pt1 | contig 18845 bp, 17 predicted proteins | sample MGYA00242566_ERZ504725 | MGnify/ENA primary metagenome ERZ504725 (study PRJEB26092, sample SAMD00036217) | human gut metagenome | host: Homo sapiens | study: EMG produced TPA metagenomics assembly of... | reverse complement strand
TTGTTTCACTATGGTTACAGCGACTTTGCACCACGAAAATGGTCAATAGCTGTGCCTCGTTCAATGTCAAGAACAAAGCTAAAAGTTGATTCGCTTGCTATTCAACCTTATTATATGCAACCTGAGTTGTACGAACTTGGGAAAATCACTGATAACTTCAACGGGGTTGAGCTGCCTGTATATGACCGTGAGCGAACAATATGTGATTGTTTCAAATATCGTTCAAGATTAGATAACGAAATTTTCAACAAGGCTATTAACGCTTATGTAAAAGACGACAAAAAGAATCTGAATAATCTTTCTGCTTATTCCCAAAAATTGCGTGTGTATAAAAAAGTTACCGAACTGATGGAGGTGCTGCTCAATGGCTGATATTGCCGCATCTGTGCTTACAAGGCTGAAAAATAAAGCCAAAGAAACCGGCAGAAGTTATCAACTTTGCTTACAACTCTTTTGTCAGGAAGAATTTTTGCGCAGACTTGAAAAGTCAAAATACGCAGAAAATTTTGTCCTCAAAGGCGGATTGTTTATCTATTCGCTTACCGAATTTGATAGCAGAGTTACAGTCGATGTTGATTTTTTGCTTCGACAAATGCCGAACACTCCTGAACAACTGCGAGTTGTGCTTGAAGAAATTATCGCAGCACCTACTGAAAATGAATTTGTCACATTTGAGATAACAGATGTTGCTCCCATTGCTGTTGCAAAGAAATACGCCGGTATCGGTGCATCGCTTGTTGCACACATCAAGAATACGAGAACGCCTTTCAGCATTGATTTCGGCGTTGGCGATGTAATTGTCCCAAAGCAAGAAAAGCGAAAAATTCCTACACAGCTTGACGATTTTGCTTCTCCGACGGTAAATACATATTCGCTGGAAACGACAATTGCCGAAAAGCTTGATGCAATTCTTGATTTAATGGAATTTTCAAGCCGAATGAAAGATTATTATGATATTTATTATCTTGCCAATAAGTTTGATTTTGACGGTGCAACGCTGACAAAAGCACTTAAAAAGACTTTTGAAAACCGTGGACACGCCTTTACGATGGAACAATTTGAACAGGTTATGGCTTTTGCCGAAAATGAAGCAATGCAAAAGAAATGGAAAGCATTTTGTCGAAAGATAGATACTAAAACCGATGATTTTAACGCAGTGCTGAAAACTATCAAAGCATTTTTGATAGAGCCGTTTATGGCAGCAGTTGAAAATAAAGAATTTGAAGAAAAATGGACTGCCGCCAATGGCGAGTGGATGTAATATAGGAGGAAAAAACAATGGCAAAGATACAATCAATCGAACCAAATATTGCTGATTTGGCAAACGGATGGCTTAAATCATATAAGTTAGATTATAAATTGGAACAGGAGTCGCTGAATGCTGAAATTGACAGAGCTCTGGAGGATTATTATTCTAAAAACGGTGGCGTTGGCGGCAACAGACCTGATGCAAAGCTCTTATTACAAGACAAAAACTTGATCCACTACCCTATTCTTATCGAATATAAAGGATATAAAGACAAACTTGTCAAACTTGACAACGAGGGCAGAGTTGCAAACAAAACAGCAAAAAATCAGCCGGATTTTAAGAATATAAACTCTTATGCTGTAAACGGTGCTGTTCACTATGCAAATGCACTTTTGCATTATACGAGCTATACAGATATAATTGCAATCGGTATGACCGGATTTAAAAACGAAAGCGGCAATATCGAACACTCAATTGGTGTTTATTATGTTTCAAAAAGCAATTTCGGCATAGGACAAAAGGTAGATGATTATACTGACCTTTCTTTCCTTAAAAAAGAAAACTTCGATAAATTCATTGAAAAAGTAAAAAATCTTCAATTAACACAGGAAGAAATTGAAAAGTTAAAAGAACAGCGTGAGCAGGAAATAAACGCAAGCCTTGTTAAGCTTAACAATGACATTTATCAGAATGAAAAAGGTCTCGGTGAAAGCGACCGTGTTTATCTTGTTGCAGCTTCAATTATCGCAACTTTAGGTGTACCAAATAAAGTTGCTGCCCTTGAAAAATCGGATCTTAAATCCTCGTCTGAGGATGGAAATCGTGACGGCGATATTATTTTACGCAAAATCAAGGCGTTTTTGAATGAAAAGAACTTGCCGAACGAAAAAAGAGACTTAATTGTCAGAACACTTCAAAATACACTTACTACAGATAATATTAACAAAGCAGAAAATGGTGAAAGCCAATTAAAGCGTGTATTTACAAAAATAGTTGATGACTTGGGCATTTACTATAAAATCGGTCTGACCACTGATTTTACAGGAAAATTATTTAACGAGATGTATAGCTGGCTTGGCTTTTCTCAGGATAAGCTTAACGATGTTGTACTTACCCCATCCTATGTTGCAACGTTGCTTGTAAAATTGGCAAGAGTAAATAAGGATTCCTATGTTTGGGACTTCGCTACAGGCTCGGCAGGTCTGCTTGTTGCAGCAATGAATGAAATGCTTATTGACGCCAAAAACAAAATCAAATCACCCGATGAATTAGTTGTAAAATCAGCTGAAATTAAAGCTAACCAGTTGCTTGGACTCGAAATTCTTTCGAGCGTTTATATGCTTGCTATTCTTAATATGATTTTAATGGGTGACGGCAGCTCCAATATTTTGAACAAGGACTCATTAAAAGATTTTAACGGTAACTACGGATTTAGAAAAACAAATGAGAAGTTTCCTGCGGATGCCTTTGTACTTAATCCACCTTATTCTGCACAGGGCAATGGTATGATATTTGTTGAAAAAGCATTGTCAATGATGAGCAAGGGCTATGCCTCTATCATTATTCAGAACTCTGCCGGAACTGGTAAAGCGGTAGAATACAACAAAAGAATCTTAAAACACAGCACTCTTCTTGCAAGTATCAAAATGCCTATTGATTTATTTGTAGGAAAATCAAGCGTACAGACAAATATCTATGTTTTTCGTGTGGGAGAAGCCCATCAAAAAGATGATGTTGTAAAATTTATTGATTTTTCAAATGACGGTTACACAAGAACTAACCGTAAAAAAGCAAGTAGTAATTTAAGAGATACCGACCGTGCAAAAGAGCGTTATCAAGAGATAGTTGATTTGGTGCGCTTTGGCAAAGGTAAGCTGAATATTCTTACCGAAAAAGAGTATTACGAAGGTTACATAGATCCTGAAAGTGGTGCAGACTGGAACCAATCCGCTCCTATTGATACAAAGCCAACCTTAGACGATTTTAAGAAAACAGTCAGCGATTATTTAGCTTGGGAAGTATCAAATATTCTGAAAAATCAGAATACGGAGGATGAGCGCCTGGGAAAATAAATGCCTCACTCAATGAAAAATTGAATAGTGTTGAGTGGGGCGAATACAAGCTTGGAGATTTATTTGATATAAAAAATACTCTTAGTTTTAATACAGATATGCTTACGGATGGGAATGAATACGACTATATAACAAGAACCTCGTTGAATCAAGGCATTTTACAAACAACAGGTTTTGTAAATGATGAAAATATCAATAACGCAGGTACTTGGAGTCTAGGTTTGCTTCAGATGGATTTCTTTTACCGAAATAAGCCTTGGTATGCAGGTCAATTTGTTAGAAAAATTATTCCTAAAATTGAAATTCCCCAAAATGCAACTCTTTATTTTACAACCGTTTTAAATAAGTTAAAACCTATCTTGTTATCTGTGCTTGTTAGGAATGTGGATGAAACATTCTTAAATACAACTATTAATCTTCCGATAAACGCTAAAAACAAAATAGATTTTGAATTTATGGAATCTTTTATAGCTGAGCTGGAAGCGGAGCGAGTAGCTGAGCTGGAAGCGGAGCGAGTAGCTGAGCTGTCCGCTTACTTAAAAGTAAGCGGATTAGACAATTATGAATTGTCGGTTGAAGAGCAAAATGCCCTTCAAGAATATGAAACATTAGATTTTTCTGAATTTGACATAACAGAAATATTCGAAATCAAAAACACTTCAAATATCTTGTCAACACAAATTAAAGAAAATAGCGGTAATACTCCTTACTTATGTGCAAGTTCAGAAAACAATGGTGTTAGTTCATACATCACATATGATAAGCGTTATTTAGAAAAAGGAAATTGTATTTTTATAGGTGGCAAGACATTTGTTGTAAGTTATCAGGAAAATGATTTCTTTTCAAATGATAGTCATAACTTGGCGTTGTATCTGAGAAATTGTGATAAAAGCAAATTAAAGCACTTTTATATTGCTACTTGCTTATTTAAAAGCCTAAGTCATAAATATTCTTGGGGTAACAGTATCAGTAAAACAAAAATCAAGAATGACAAAATTTCTTTACCTATAAAAGACGGCAAACCAAATTATGATGTTATGGAATTACTTATATCCGCAGTTCAAAAGCTTGTTATCAAGGATGTTGTAAAATACAGCGATGCAAAGATTTCTGCTACAAAACAAGTGATACAAGAAAAAGGAGAATTTTAATGCACGAACTTCTAATGGCAGCACTTCCTGTTACCGAAATCACTATAATAAAGCGTGATTTTGATTTGTTGTGCAAATTGATTCCAAATATCACCAATGATGTTCAAACACAAATGATTCCGTATTACGCATTGTTTTGCTACGAAGCGATAACATATCTCAAAAAATACGACCCAACTATTGATATTATACAAACAAGCCAATATTCCATTAAAGATATAAGACAAAAAGCTAAATTCTTTGATTTAAGTGTTAATAAGCTTATTCAAAGCGTAAATAATGTTGATACAATGCAAAACGAATATTTTGTTAATCTTATGAAATATCCGCAGCTTGGATATTGGAATCTTCATACTAATCTTGGAATATACTATGACAATGACAAGCATATTGTCGGAAACACACATTATGCCTACTACATTTTTCAAGATGAAAAATCTATAAGTAAACCTCAAGCGCAAATGAATAATTTGGAATTAGAGGGAAGAGAACTTCAATCATTTGGATATGATATGGGTGTCATAATCGGTAACATTTCTTCAGGATTAAGTGAAACCAGTGATTTTATGGAGTCAGATGTTATTCCAAAAGGTAGGGATTTTTTATATCAAGACTTCAATACCAACAGATGTATCACTAGCGGAAATGAAAAGTATAAATCCGTTCGGTTATTTTTGCTTCATATTTTATCAAGTATTGGGTTCATTCTTTATTGTTTAAAGAAAAAGATTATTCGTGATACCGGATTGTTACTTAGACTTGAGTATATTACCTATCATTATGCTCTAAAAAGAATTGATGGAATTTTAAAATACTGCAATACTAATAATAGCGAAATTTCTGATTGCAATTTAATTAGGATGTTGCAAAGTATAGACTGTTCAAACACTAATAATCTAAGAAACACAAATTTTAGAAACTGTATGATGCATTTTGAATTAAAAGACAAAGATGGTAACGCGCTTATTTCAGAAGAAAAACTAAATCTTGCAGTACCATTCTGTGGTCTTGTGGAAACACAATTTAACCTTCCATACAATGAATATCAAACTCTTATTGAAAAAGAATTAGTTTATTTATATGATGCTATAAATGAATATTTAGGGTTCGACTTGTTGTTAAAATAGCAAAACGGCGGCAGAAAGAAATTTCTGCCGCCGCTGCAATTATACTGTAAAAATAAGTTTTGTATTCACAACCTCTATCGCTCTACTGCAAATGTTATTCATCTTCTGCACCCAGAGCATCATATCGCTTGCCTTGAGTTCTTCGGTTACATTTTCTTTTTCGGCTAAGTCTTTTACCAGCCGGAGAAAAAGGTCTTGCGCCTGTTGTTCAATATCTGCAAGATATGAATTGAGCTTACCGCTTGTCAGTAAATTGTAGTAAAATACTTTATGATTTTGCTTCAAATATCGTTTATGCCTCATTGCCCAAATACCGATATTCGCTTCCTTTTCTTCTTCCGCCGGTAACAAATCAGGCAACATATAGTCGCCCATCTGCGTATAAGTACCGCCCGTTTGTTCAAAAATTGTGTTTGCCATTTTGTTTTACCTCCAAAAATTTATTTATCTTGAGCGTGGGTTTTCACGCTTACGACCTTTAATATTTCTTGCCTGTTCAAGCAACTCGTCAATCTGTTTATGCCCGAAAACCTTACGCAAAAGTTTGTAGTTTTTGACCTCTGAGCGCAAGTTCTCATTTTCGCTTTTCAGTTTGCTGTTGATTTTAGACAACATTTCGTTCTCACGATATAGGTTGCCGTTTGCGATATTTAATCTATGGTAACTGTCCCAACCCTCAAAGCAACGAACCAATGCCGTCTTAACCAACGCTTTTAATTTTTGAATAAGCGGCTCTGCAATTTTTGCTTTATATGCTTTTGCGGACATAAAACTTTGCGGCTCGGAGAGCTGATATTCGGGTGCATTATCAAGCATTTCTTCCACATTTCTTAAGTTTTCCAAACCATCATCATAGTTTAACACTCGCTCGGATAACACATTGAATTCAGTCTGTTTTTCTTCGATTTTAGCACCTAACTGTTCAAGTTCCGTCGCTCGCTCTTGCTTTTTATAATCAAGAACAGACAAATGTTTTTCGTGCGAGCCTTTATGTTCCCACTCAATTCCGTGCCGTTCCATTACGAAAGCTAAAGCGGACTTTTCTACGCTTACCCATTGATTCCACTCGGTATCTCCACGAGTTCCGCCCTTGAAACCTTGTGCGGCTAACGCTTGTTTGAGACTTACTCTCGTATCAAGTCCACGCTTGCTTCCGGTTGTGAACGGAACAAAATCAATATGCAAATGGGGCGTCGCCTCGTCCATATGCAGATGAGCAGAGAACACTTTTAGGTTGGGATTTCGCTCTTGAAATCCACGGTAATACTCATCTAAAACCTGCCGTGCAAGCTGTCCGTTTTCGCTTTCGGCACTCATATTTTCCTTATCGCCAATCTGCAAAATCAGTTCGTGAAACGGTTTTTCTTGCTTAGAATTTCTGATTTTTTCATAGTAATTTTCTATTCTACGGTCGGCTCTTGTCTGTTTTTCGTTGTATCTTTTTAGCGCTTCATCAAACAATTCGTGATAGATTTTCTTTATCGGCTCGTTACAGTAATCAATGTTCAAATGCGTTCTGATCCCGTCAACATTTTCAGCCTTGAACTTGCGGCTGTTGTGATTGACCGAGCCTTTACCTACCATTGCGCTTATCGTTCTTTGCATAAGTTATACCTCCAATCTCATAAACTTGCTCGTCCTCGGTTCTGTTACTCTTGTCAAGAGTAACGCAAAAGCACTTTTGACAGGCAAGCCCATCAAAAATGCAACCTGCAAGCAGGTTTTGCGCTCTCCGAGAGGCAGGAGTAGCTTTTTGAAAAAAGCCACCTGCACCCTGCAAAAACTTTAATGCGTGTCAAACCGTGACGGTGGTGACAATGTTTTATGCCTATGCACGCTACTAAAATGTTTGTCACGGTCGTCACACATTGACACGCCTATTTCATAAGAGATAGTTTTCGTCCGTTATGCGTTCGACTTGCTTTGTAGTGAATGCCATAATCTTTAAGCAGTCGGTTTGCATTTATACTTAACCTCAATGAAAGAACATTTGGTTTAACATCTTCTCCGAGAATGTCACATAGTTCGGAAGCAGTACCTTCCCACACTTTACTTTCCGACAAAAGAGTTGTAGCAATTTTTTCAAGTAACGGCTCAGGCGGCCCTTTCCACAATTCTGTTTCGGACTTTTCAAAATTCCAAATTAGTTTTTCGGCATCTCTCACAAGATGAATTTTCATATCTTGTTGGTCCCTACCGGCAACATCAAGTGTGGCATTATTAGAAGTTCGTTTTTCTTTGCTTAGAACGAACGCTCCGTCGGCGGCTCCCATCAATCCGTTTGTTCCTGAAATCATATCGAAAATATCTTCCGCTTTTTGCTTGCGAGTATGGTGAACAATGAGCATTGTAACATTGTAGCTGTCCGCCAATGATTTGAGCCTTGCTACAATATCATAGTCACTTGCATAGCTGTAATCGGCTCCGCCGGCTTCACGAACACGCTTTAATGTGTCGATAATGATCAAGCCTGTATCTGAATGTTCTTCCATAAAGCCTTTAATTTGTTCGTCCAAGCCTTCGTTTAATGTTTTGCATTGTGTGGCAAAATACAGATTATCTGTTTCCTCAGCTCCAAACATTTGAAACAATCGCTTTTGCAAGCGGGGGTAGTCATCTTCAAGTGCAAAGTAAAGCACAGTTGACTTTCGCACTTTGTAACCCCATAACGGTGTGCCTGTGCTTATGTGATAAGCAAGCTGTGCCATCATAAAACTTTTACCCACCTTTGGAGAGCCTGCAAAAATATAAGTACCTCTTTGTAGCAAACCGTCTATCAACGGTGTTTGAACATTAAAAACCGTATCATACAACTCGCTCATCGAAACTGTTTTAAGATATGACGGACTCATCTGCTTTGAAAATTCTTTTTGCATTTCCTCAAGATAATCATCTAAGCTCTTGCCATCCTCATTAAAATCGGTTATACTATCATTACATACATTTGGTGACTGCTCCGTATCTGCGCCAACAGATACAATCGGAGTGGTCATTTTTTTATTTTCCATTGTTACCATCTCCTTTCAATCCGTTCATTGTAGTAGCGATAAGGTCAATAGTATCAAGAAGTTCCGGCTCAATGCTCCCACCGACATCAATTCGTTGCAATTCATTAAGGATGAATTCCATTTGAGTTTTAAGAGCCTTGTAAACTCTCGGACTCGGTTGAACTACCACCTCACGCTCCATACATTTGCGATAGCAATATTCCTGCTTGGGCAATCCCGAAAGAGCAATTGCTCTGTTCAGCTCTTTTTGTTCTTCGGGAGATACTCTGAAAGCTACGGTAATACTGCGAAAACGATTATACTTATCAACATTTTTGGCTGACATAATATCACACTCCTTTATTCATAAAATTAAGTTTTATTGCCATTTCTTTTTGCTTTGACGGGAACAGCTGCGCATAGCGATAAGTAATTTCTATACTCTCGTGTCCCACTCGGTCTGCAATGGCGACTGCCGAAAATCCCATATCAATTAAAAGGCTGATATGACTGTGCCTTAAATCGTGAATACGAATACGCTTTACACCTGCGGCTTTTGAACCTCTGTCCATTTCGTGATGAAGATAGCTTTTCGTTATGTTAAAAATGCGGTCTTTCCTTTTCAGCCCGTACTGCATATTGAAAAACTCCTGCATTTCAGTACAAAGAAAATCCGGCATTTGCACCGTTCGGTTACTTTTCTTTGTTTTCGGTGAAGTAATCATATCTTCACCTTTTATTCGCTGATATGTTTTGCTGATTTTTACCGTTCCTTTTTCAAAATCAAAATCAGCAGGGGTAAGAGCAAGCAATTCTCCCTCACGGATACCTGTCCAATAAAGCATTTGAAAAGCATAATAAGAAATCGGTTTATCCATCATTACTTCGGAGAACTTTTGATATTCTTCCTTTGTCCAAAACAGCATTTCCTTGCGTTCTTCACTACCCATATTTCCGGCTTTTGCGGCGGGATTGCTACGCAAATCATAAAATCTTACCGCATAATTAAATATGGCAGAAAGTTGATTGTGCAGCGTTTTCAGATAGGATGATGAATATGGCTTATTCTCCTCATTACGATATGCAAGCATTTCATTTTGCCACGCTCGTACATCTTTGGTTGTAATCTCATTGATTTTGTAATTTTCAAAATACGGCAGAATTTTCTGCTGAATAATATTTTCTTTTGTTTGCCAAGTGCTTTCCTTTAATCGTGGCTTTTGCTCTCGGCAATAAATTTCAACAAAGGCGGAAAAGGGCATATCCAAATCTCCCGAATTTTGTTGTCGGAAAGTATGCTCCCACTCCTGCGCCTCTCGTTTGGTATCAAATCCTCGCTTACACTTTGGCTTGCGTTCGCCTTTCCAGTTTGTGTATTGAGTCATCACATACCAAGTTCCGTTCTCTTTGTTTTTGTAAGCCGGCATTATACCTCTCTCCTTTCTGCTCCGTAAACTCTTTCATTAAAATACTGTCGGCTGATGCGTCCTGCAACTGTGATATATCCTTTTGCACTCAACTCATCATTGAGCTGTTTTATAACCTTATATGCATAAGATTTCGATACATCCAATTCTTCTGCAACCTCATCGGCTCTGATAAAAGACTTTTCTGTCATAAAAATACCTCCTTTATAATTGTTTTGGTTGTTTAGTGTCGGATACTTTCTGGCCGCCATCCGATTTGCCCGGGCGGACACACCATTACTGTGATGTGCGACAGTTATTCACTTGTTAGACTAAAACATATTTGTTTAAGTCTGTATTTGCTATTATACTAAGCAAATACAGTTATGTCAAGAGGTTTTTGAGAAGATATTAAACTTTTTTGTTTTATCTATCTTGACAATCACTAAGCATATCTGTTATAATCAATTCAACTTTACATAAAGGAGCAATGATTATGGCTATTGGTGAAAGAATCCGTTTCTTTAGAAATTTAAGAGGTATGACCCAAAAGTGGTTGGGTCAGGCTGTGGGCTTTCCGCAAAAAACTGCCGACATTCGTATGGCGCAGTATGAGTCAGGCTCAAGAACGCCCAAAGAGGACTTGGTAAAGACACTTGCAGGAGTGCTTGAGGTTTCGCCTTTGGCGCTCAGAATTCCGGATATTGATAGTGAGCTTGGCTTTATACACACTCTTTTTGCCGTTGAGGATTTGTACGGCGTAAGAGTAGAGAAGAATGAAAATGAAGTACATATCGTCTTTGACGGTAATAAGCCGAGTGTTGACCGTTCTGTTTTCCAAATGCTTGCCGCTTGGGCAGAACAAGCTGAAAAATACAGAAGTGGCGAGATTTCTAAAGAACAATACGATGAGTGGCGATATACTTACCCCGAACAAGACACCACACAGCATTGGGCAAAGGTTCCGTCACAGGAACTCAGCGATGCTCTCGTAGAAGCCTTTAAGGATAAGCTCAAGGACTAATCAAGGAGGATTATAAATGGAAAAATTCTTCGGTTGGTTATTTACTTGTGAGCATATATTCACTTTGGCAACCGTACTTTTATCCGGTTTGATTTCGTGGTGGATTTCGGCAGCCTATTTCAAGAAAGGCAATCGTAACGCATTAAGATTAAATGTCTTGTTTCCGATGCGACGAATAATCTCCGAACAGCGTTCTTGGAAAAATTACAAAATTCTTGAAGATACTTCAAAAGCACACGATGCAAAATACCTTACCAAAAAGGAGCGAACTGCATTAACAGCTTTTCTGTCGGCTTATAAAAATGTATGTTCATATAACTATTCATCCGTTTGTGCCGAAAGTCTATTTTCATATTTCTGTTATAAGCTTGAGCAAAACGGCATTAACACAAAACCTGTTCCTATTGAAATTGATGATGAAATCGTTGATTATGAGGTGCCGTCAGATTTGCTTTATTTACGAGACGACCTTTCCAAAATTATTGAAGATCGACCTTTTGAATATGATGAAGAAGGTCGTACAACTAATATAATAAAGGATTTGTTTGTAGAGTATTGCAAACGGTTTTACAGCAATGATAAAATTGAATACTTTGATGATTATTCATTAGATGAAGTCCTCAAAAAAGCTAAAAATAGAACCGAATGGGATAAAAAGCTTGCATCATATAAAGTTGCTAAAGATAATTTCCTTGCATTAAAGGTTTTCGAAAACAATTAAACCTTCAAACGACAGAAACCCCGTACTGACAAATTCCGTCAGTACGGGGTTTAATGTTAATATGGTGTTTTTGCGAGCCACAAGATATTACTTTTTACTCACAAACCACTCGATACACACGATAAAGGGTACCGAGCAGAATCTTATCAAAATCTTATCAACGAGCTCTTTGAAAACCTCGAAGCCCTTGATATTACTGGGGTTTCAGACTTTTTCAATTTACTCCCACTCAATCGTTCCGATCGGCTTGGGGGTGAGATCCATTACGACGCGGTTGATACCCTCGACCTCGTGGGTGATGCGGTCGGTGATATGGTGCAGGAGGGGGTAGGGGATCTCCTCGATGGTGGCGGTCATGGCGTCGGTGGTGTTCACCGCGCGGATGATTGCCGGCCAGCCCTCATAGCGCTTGCCGTCGCGCACGCCGACGCTCTTGAAGTCGGGCACGGCGATGAAATACTGCCAGACCTTGCCGGCAAGGTCGTTCTTGTCGAACTCCTCTCTGAGTATGGCGTCCGCCTCTCTCAGGGCGTTCAGACGGTCTCTCGTTATCGCGCCGAGGCAGCGTACTCCGAGTCCGGGGCCCGGGAACGGCTGGCGGTATACCATGCTGTGCGGCAGGCCGAGAGCCTCGCCGACAACACGGACTTCATCTTTGAAGAGCAGCTTTACGGGCTCGACAAGCTCCATTTTCATGTCCTCCGGCAGGCCGCCGACATTGTGGTGAGCCTTTACGCCGTGGGATTCGAGGATGTCGGGATATATTGTTCCCTGTGCAAGGAACTCGATGCCCTCAAGCTTCGACGCCTCTTCGTCAAAGACCTTGATGAACTCGCCGCCGATTATCTTTCTCTTCTTTTCGGGGTCGCTGACTCCGGCGAGAAGATCGAGGAAGCGGTCGGTAGCGTCGATATAGACGAGGTTCGCGTCCATCTGGTTTCTGAAAACCTCGATGACCTGCTCGCTCTCGCCCTTGCGCATGAGTCCGTGGTTGACATGGACGCAGACCAGCTGCTTACCTATCGCGCGGATAAGCAGCGCCGCGACTACGGACGAGTCAACTCCGCCGGACAGAGCCAGCAGGACTCTCTTGCCGCCGACCTGCTCGCGTACGGCAGCGACCTGCTCTTCGATGAACTTGTTCGCAAGCTCGGGGGTAGTGATGCGTTCCATGGATTCGGGACGTACATTACTGCTCATAGTTTGTTCTCCTTGTGAATTTTATTCCCATTCCACCGTTGCCGGGGGCTTTGTAGTGACATCGTAGACTACGCGGTTGACTCCCTTGACCTCGTTGGTGATGCGGTTCGAGACCTTTGCGAGCACATCAAACGGGATGCGCGCCCAGTCTGCGGTCATGAAGTCGTCTGTGGTCACTGCGCGCAGCGCGATAAGGCTGTCGTAGGTTCTCGCGTCGCCCATAACGCCGACGCTGTGGACGTTGGTGAGCACCGCGAAATACTGGTTGATGTCGCGGTCGATGCCGGCGATTTTGACTTCCTCGCGGAAGATAGCGTCCGCATCCTTGAGAATATTGAGCTTCTCCTCGGTGATGTCGCCGAGGATACGCACGGCAAGTCCGGGACCCGGGAACGGCTGACGCCAGACAAGATCCTCGGGGATACCGAGCTCAAGTCCGACCTTGCGGACCTCGTCTTTAAACAGGTCGCGCAGGGGCTCGATGAGCTCATCGAAATCGATGTGGTCGGGCAGTCCGCCGACATTGTGGTGGCTCTTGATGACCGCCGCATCGCCCACGCCGCTCTCGATAACATCGGGATATATTGTGCCCTGAACGAAGAAATTCATCCTGCCGAGCCTCTTGCTCTCGTCTTCAAAGACGCGGATAAACTCCTCGCCGATAATTTTTCTCTTCTTCTCCGGCTCGGTCACGCCTGCGAGCTTGGTGAGGAAACGCTCCTGGGCGTTGACTCTGACGAGCTTCATATCAAAGCGCTCGCGGAAGATGTGCTCGACCTCGTCGCCCTCGTTCTTTCTGAGCAGGCCGTGGTCAACGAAAACGCAGGTCAGCTGCTTGCCGACCGCTCTGTGCAGAAGCACGGCTGCAACGGAGCTGTCGACTCCGCCGGACATGGCGCAAAGCACGGTCTTGTCGCCTATCTTCTCGCGCAGGTGCTTTACCTGCTCTTCGACGAAGCTTGACATGACCCAGTCGCCCTTACATCCACAGATATCAAAGAGGAATGTTTTGAATATCTCCTCGCCGTACTGCGTATGCATGACCTCGGGATGGAACTGAACGGCGTAGATTCTCTTCTCGTCGTTCTCCATCGCCGCGCAGGGGCAGTCGCGCGTGACGGCAGTCACTTTGTAACCCTTGGGCGGGTTGCTGATATAGTCCGTGTGGCTCATCCAGCAGACACTCGTATCCTCGGGGATATTTCTAAGCAGTCGGCTGTCCTTGCTGCGGGTCATATCTATCTTGCCGTATTCGCTCTTCGAGCCGCTCGTTTTGACAACGCCGCCCGCCATATATGCGATAAGCTGAGCGCCGTAGCAGATGCCGAGCACGGGGATGCCCGCGTCGAGTATCTCGGGCGAATAGTGGGGCGAGCTCTCGTCATAGACGCTGTTGGGGCCGCCCGTGAATATTACTCCGACATAGCCCGCCGCCTTTATCTCGTCGACGGTTATGCGGCTGTACGGTTTTATCTCGGCGTAGACATTGTGCTCTCTGACGCGGCGCGCGATGAGCTGATTGTACTGGCCGCCGAAGTCCAGCACGAGAACCTTCTCATGATTGTCCTGCATGATATCCACCCTTTTTTATCTGACTATAATCTCTTCTCTTCTCGGTCCGTTGGAAACGAGCTTTATCGGCACGCCGATCTCCTTCTCGATGAAGAGGACATAGTCCTGAGCCTCCTTGGGAAGCTTGTCAAACTCTCTTATGCCGCGGATGTCGCACTTGAAGCCGGGCATGGTGACATAGACGGGCTTTGCCTTTTTCAGGCGCGAGGTGACAGGGAAGTCCTTTGTGACTTCGCCGTCTATCTCATAGCCGACGCAGAGCTTTATCTCGTCGAGATACGACAGGCAGTCGAGAGCGGTGAGCGCGACCTGAGTTGCGCCCTGAGCCTCGCAGCCGTAGCGAGTCGCGACGCAGTCAAACCAGCCCATGCGGCGCGGTCTGCCGGTCGTTGCGCCGTATTCGCCGGCGTCGCCGCCGTGGTTTCTCATCTTCTCCGCCTCTTCGCCGAATATCTCGCTGACGAATTCGCCCGCTCCGACGGCGCTCGAATAAGCCTTGGTGACGGTGACTATCTCCTTTATCTCATAGGGCGCGATGCCTGCGCCGACGGCGCCGAAGCCCGCGAGGGTCGACGACGATGTGACCATGGGATAGATACCGAAATCGGGATCCTTGAGCGAGCCGAGCTGCCCCTCAAGAAGAATGTTCTTGCCGTCCTTGACAGCCTGGCGGATGATCTTGCCGGTGTCCGCGACATAGGGTCTGACCATCTCGCGAAGCTTCATCATGTGGTCGAACAGCTCGTCCACATCGAGAGTCGGCTTGTGATAGACATGCTCGAGCAGCAGATTCTTCACTTCGCAGACTCTTTCGAGCTTTTCTCTGAGATATTCCTCATCGAACAGCTCACAGACCTGGAAGCCGATCTTCGCATACTTGTCCGAATAGAACGGAGCGATACCGCTCTTTGTCGAGCCGAATTTTTTATCCTTGAGGCGCTCCTCCTCATAGGTGTCGAGCATAACATGATAAGGCATCATGATCTGCGCGCGCTCGGAAACGAGGATATTGGGCTGCGGCACGCCTGCCGAAGTGACATGCTCGATCTCCTTGACGAGCTTCTCGATATCGAGAGCCACGCCGTTGCCGATGATGTTGACCGTGCCGGGCTGGCACACGCCTGACGGCAGAAGATGGAGCGCGAACTTGCCGTAGTCGTTGATTATCGTATGTCCTGCATTGGCGCCGCCCTGAAAACGAATGACCATGTCCGCCTGGGAGGCAAACATATCGGTAATCTTACCTTTGCCCTCATCGCCCCAGTTGGCACCCACAATTGCTCTGACCATACTTAAAACGCACCTCCGAAAAATCAAATACACTTAATTATATATTATCGCCCGCGCGGTGTCAATGAGCCGAAGGGCTCAAAGAGTCGAATTTTGCGGGTTCTTAATTGATTTTATTGGTTATTGTGGTATAATATAAAATGGTATAATTCAAAATCAAAATGTTTTCGCACCCGATATTAAAATCGCCTTTTTCGGCACACAATAATCACGAATATCTGTGAAAGGACTGTGTTAAATGAAGAGACGAAGATTTTTAAGCCTCGCGCTCGCGCTGATGCTCATTATCTCGCTGTGCGCGTGCAAAACAAAAGTCGTTGACGACAGCACGGACGCCACCCACGGCAACGCGCCCGTTACGGGTCAGAAGCGCGACGAGACAACGACTGCACCGCAGACCACAAAAGCTCCGCAGACGACAAAAGCACCCGAGAACACAACTTTGGCGCAGCGCAAAACGGAGAAAGGCAAGCTCGACCCGAACACCGGAACGTACACCGGGCTCTCCCCGCTGCCGAAGATAAAGCTGACCGCAACCGACCCACAGAACACGCGCGGGCTTTCAACAGCGACGGTCGGATACAGCTACGGCGTATCCAAAAACGGCGTTCCGCACCAGAACTCGACGAACGCGCAGAAATATTTCGACGAGAAAGGCTTCAACGCCGTCTCGATAGACATGAAGACGAAAGAAAAAGTCCTCTATCTCACCTTTGACTGCGGCTGGGAGAACGGATACACAACGACCGTGCTCGACATTCTCAAGCAGAAGAACGTACCCGCCGCATTTTTCTGCACGCTCTCGAATATTAAGGCAGAACCCGGACTTATCGCAAGAATGATAAACGAAGGGCACATCGTCGGCAATCATTCGACAACCCACCCCGATTTCTCGAAGATAAGCCGCGAGAAGATGGCGACGGAAATCGAGACCTGCGACAACTACCTGCGCGAAAAGTTCGGCTATTCCTCGCCGTATTTCCGCTTCCCGATGGGGTCATATTCCGCCTCGGCGCTCGACCTCGTTTCCTCGCTCGGATATAAATCCGTGTTCTGGTCAGTAGCCTACGCCGACTGGGATGTCAACGACACAAAAGGCAAACAGTATGCATTCGACACCGTGACTTCGCGCCTGCATCCGGGCGCGGTTATCCTGCTCCACTCCGTCTCGCCCGACAACGCCGCCGCCCTCGGCGATATCATCGACTGGGCGCGCAAGCAGGGCTACGAGTTCCGCTCGCTCGAACAGCTGCCGAATTGAATATTTACAAAGCACAGCCCCGCCTCGGGATATCCCGGAGGCGGGGTTATTTATTCTATTTAAAATATGCCGTCGCGCTATACAAGTACAGATTTTGCGGGCGGATGATATCCACCCCTACGGTCGAAAAAATGGACATTCTCAAAATTTTGTGCCGCTGTCTCGGCATAGGCACCTATGTTTTCATAAAGCCATAGGCAACAGCCGGATTCGCGCAAAATCACAGCTGTATTTTCTTCGCCATCATCGCGCCGGCAAACACCGCGACGACAAGCTCTGTCACGGGCATCGCCCACCAGATCATATCCGCGCCGAGGGTGACGGGGATAATAAGTATCAGCGCGCCGCTGATAAGTATTCCGCGCGCGACGGACACGAACATCGAGGTTTTCGCGCGCATCGTCGCCTGGAAATAATAGGTTGAATAGACATTGAACGGCAGCAGCAGGAACGACGAGCCGTATATTCGGATTATCGCCGGGGCTATCGCGAGCACCGAGGCGGTCGGGGTCATAAACAGGCGGATAAGCCCGTTGGGTACCGCGAATGTTATCGCCGCCCACACCGCGCCGAATATCGCGGCGGTTATTATATTATATCTCAGCATCTTCTTTATCCTGCCGACATTGCCCGCGCCGTAGTTCTGCGAGATTATCGGCTGAGACGCCTGACCTATGCCGTAGGAGCAGCACTGGACGAGCGTGCTGACGGAGACTATGACTCCGTAGACCGCGAGCGCGTCCGTGCCGAGATATTTCATTATCTGACGGTTGAAGAGCATCGTGAGCACTCCCATCGCCACGTCTATAATAAACGACGAGAAGCCGTTGACGGTTATCCTGCCGAAGAGGCGGAATATTTCTTTTGAAAATTGCAGGCGCAGAGTGTTGCTCTTCTTGAAAAAGTGGGTGAGCATAACAAGCGTTGATATGCCCGCGCCCATCGCTGTGGCTATTCCCGCGCCGCGTATACCCATATCGAGCGTGAATACGCAGAAATAATCGCCGAATATATTGAACACGCCGCCCGCTATGACCGACTTTGTCGCAAGCCCCGGGTCGGAGTCGTTGCGCAAAAACGACGAGAACAGGTTTATGCAGACATATATCGGCACGGTGAATTTCGGGGCTATCATATACTCCTTGCAGAGCGGCATAAGTTTTTCATTTGCGCCGAAGAGCAGGAGCAGTTTATCCTCGAACACGATGATAATTACCCAGAGCACTGCGGATATTATCGCGCTGAACACGACCGCCGAGGTAAAATACAGATTCGCTTTTTTGCTTCCCTTGCCCTTTGAAACGCCGTAGAGCACCGAGCCGCCGATACCGGTCAGCAGACCGAAGCTGTAAATTATATTCCACACCGGCGCAATGACCGACATTGCCGCTGCGCCGTCCGGGCCGTGATACTGCCCGACGACTATCATATCGACGAGGCCGTAGATGCTCGCTATGAGCGCACTGCCGAACGAGGCGATGAGAAATTTTCTGTAAAGTTTTCCGAGATCGTCTTTTAAAAGATCCATGACTTCCTCCTGAATAACTGTGGTGGATAAAATCAAATCGCTTGTAATAAGCGACAAGCCTTAGCTGTGAAAGATAAAGCACCGCACATCGGCTCTATAGATAATCGGGCTCTAAATAGCCGCGCCGCAGTGTTTGATAGCTTTCTTTGAGGAGCGGGCAACTTCACCGAAGCGCCGCCGGTGGCGGATGAAGCGAGGCGATGTTGGCGAAAAACAAGGAGCATAGCGCCCGCTCCAAGGGCGATAGGCGACTATGT
>ENA-OQHR01000834-OQHR01000834.1-human-gut-metagenome-genome-assembly--contig:-NODE-834-length-18892-cov-8.284985_pt1 | contig 18892 bp, 16 predicted proteins | sample MGYA00242566_ERZ504725 | MGnify/ENA primary metagenome ERZ504725 (study PRJEB26092, sample SAMD00036217) | human gut metagenome | host: Homo sapiens | study: EMG produced TPA metagenomics assembly of... | reverse complement strand
ACACCCGAATGACATCGCCAAAACCATAGGCGCTGCCCTCATAGATGCCGTCTCGGTAGCCGCTCTGCTCTGCCTGTGCTGCGCTCTGCGCCTGCAAAACGGAAGCGTTGTAGGCTTCCACCTCAGCAATCTCCTGCTTGCGCTGGCTCACCGCTGCTGCCCGGACCAGCGCCACCTGCTGGTATTGCCATAGTACCCCCAGAATCAGCAGCAGGTTCACCGCCCGGAGGAGAAAATTTTTGTATTTCATTCTGCTGCTCCTTCCGTTTCAGATTCAATCCCGGTCTCTTCCGGCGGCAGTGCCGACTCGGATGTCGGCAGCACTTCCTCAGAAGATGCCGGTTCCGGTTCAGAGGATGCCGGTGCATCTGCCGGGAAAAGCTGCTGCCATACTTCCTTGAGCCACACGGGAACGGCGCTCTTTTCCTCCGGCTGCACCACCTCCACGGTGGGCGCAGTGACCGGCGTTTCCTCGGGTCCCGGTACTTCAGGCGGTGCGGCGGCTTCTTCTGCCGCTTCTTCCGATGCTGCCTGCTCCGGGGCGGCTTCCTCTGCCGGGGCAACAGCCGCCTTTGCCAGTGCCAGCTTGACCGCGTTCAGGATGCCGGTGGAAGAGTAGGTCGCGCCGGAAATGGCATCCACATTGGGGCTTTGCCCTTCCAGAATGGCGGGGATGACCTGTTTTGCCCGGGAGAGATATTCTTCCTCGTCCTCGGCGCTCAGGAGAGTGATATCCGTGATCTTATCCTCTGCCACCGTGACTTGCACTGTGATCTGCCCCTCAAAGCCCATGGCTTCGGCGGTGTAGATGCCGTCCAAGTAGGTGGAGGGCGCCGTAAATTCCTCCACCACAAGCGGTGCGGCGGGCTTTGGCTGGGGCGGCAGGGGATTGTTGACTACCTCGCCGGTCAGGGCGTTCTGCACTGCGCCCAGAATGCCCCGGCTGGTATAGGTGGCCTCGGAAACGGCATCCACCTCCCAGCTCTGAGTCTCCACCACGGTGGTCAAAAGCCGCTTGGCACGCCGCAGAAACTGCTTGGTCTCGTGGGATGCGTCCAAGATCCCGACCTCCGTGATGCTGCCGTTTTCCATGGTGACCTGTACCCGGACGGTGCCGCCGTAGCCCCGGGAGGAGCCGACATAAATGCCGTCGGCATAGGGCAGTTTGGGCAGCGCTTCTTCCTCCGCTTCGGAGGAAGCGGCTTCTGCCGGCTGCTCTACCACAGCCGGCAGTCTTTCCGGCACGGCAGCCAGCACCGGCACGGTGCGGGGCAGGGCAAAAAGTACGGCTGCTGCGGCCGCCACCGCCGGGAGCAGCTGCACCAGCGGCAGCAGCGCATTGCATCGTTTTTTGTTCATTCCATCTTCTCCTGACACGGAAAAGCAAGGCCGCCTACTTCAAGCGACCTTGCCGTTTTGTACTGTATTTTGCTGGATTAGGCAGCCTTCAGGTTCTGCACAGCATCGGTCAGGTGGGTCACCTGTTCCAGTGCAGCAGCCTTATACAGGGTATCCCGGCTCAGCAGCTCCACGCTTTCGGCGAGCTCAGTCTCCAGATCAGCGTAGCTGGCTGCGGTGTAAGCGGCCTTTGCCTTGCTCTGTGCCGTGGCGACCACAGCCTGCAGGGCGGCGCGGTCTGCATCGCTTGCCAGCTCGTGCTTGGCAAGGTTCTCGGCAGTGGTCTGGAACTTCACCACCGTGTCGGCATAGCCCAGTGCGCGGATGGTGATAGTCCAGTAGCCGGTGCCATCGGTGCCCTCCGGCAGCTGGCAGCGGGCGGAATCGCTCAGACCCAGCTGGATGCCCATGGACTTGTGCATCCAGTTGTCGGCTGCAAACTTGGTGCCGTAGGAGGCCTTGGCGTGGGTGTAGGTACTGTCATCGCCGTAGTAGGTCCACACCACAGACTGCATCCGGGAGCCCAGCTCGCCGTAGTTGCCGTTCAGGTCCACACGGATGAACTCGCCAAAGCTGCCTACATCGCTGCCGCTGCGCAGGTTCACGGTAAGACCATCAGCAGCCTTCTGGGCGGCTTCTGCCACGCCGGAACCGGTGCCGGTATGTGCGGCAGAGAAAGTGTAGCCATCGCCGCTCTTGGTAGCGTACTTCAGGCCGTTGGTGTTTTCGTCCACCGCAGCCGTCAGGGTATAGGCGGTCAGGTTCTTTTCAGAGTAGCCGCCCACCAGCTGACCGCCGTTTTCCACGACGGTGTACTTGGAGCAGAAATCTGCAAGGTCGCTGGTGGCCACGCGCACCGGCACATACTTGGTGCCCAGCACCTCGTAGTGATCCATCTGCACGGTGGAGCCGTCGGCCTTGGTAATGGTGCCCCGGTTCCAGCCCACGGTGGTGCCATCGGCCAGATAGATGGTCTTGCCATCCTCCGACCAGTGGGAAACGGTGTAGCTGCTGCCGTCCTTGGCGTAGATCACAGCAGTGCTCTGGAAGCTGCCGCGGTGCAGACCGTGGTTGACGGTAGCGCGGGAGACCGCATCAAATGCGCCAAGGTCGTGCTCCTCGTGGCTGTCCAGCTGTGCAGAGGCGGCAGCGTTGCCGGCAGCATAGACCGTCTCGTTTGCCCAGTACTCATCCCAAGTCAGGGCAGCATAGAGATAGGTGTACTTTTTGCCCAGCAGAAAATCGAAAAAGTCGTTCTCCTCCTCGGCGGGGGCTGCTGCAAAGGCGGTAGCGGTCAACAGAGTGAACGCCATAGCTGCCGACAGCAGCAGGGAAAGAAATTTCTTCCGTTTCATGAAACATGCTCCTTTCATCGCAATAGCAGAAAATTGCGGTCATACATATAGTTAGCTTTGTCTAACATTTTGCGCAAAAAAACTGCGGGGCGAGACCCCTCAGATGGTTAGAAGAAGCTAATTGCTAAAAAACAAAATAGCACGTCCACGGGGCGTTGTCAAGAAAAAGCAGGGATGTTTATGGAGGTTAATTTTTCGATGCGGGAAACGTTTTGCCTCCTCTATGCCGCAGGGGAAGCTCCAATAACGAAATCTTTTTCAAAATCTCCGAAAATGCCTGAACTTCTTGACAGCGACAACAGCAGGGCGTATTATTTTGGCAGAAGGGCCGCTGAAAAGCGGATTTTTATAGAACAAAAAGTTAGCTTTATCTAACTTATGGTTCTGCCCTACACAAAAAATGTACCTCTTCCATTTACAGGTGGAAAATAAATAGAGAAGGAGCGTATCAGGATGAAGATCTACCATTTTGGTGCAGAGGATGCCCCGGTGCTGTTGCTGCTGCCGGGCACCTGTTGCCATTGGAAAAGCAATTTCGGTGCCGTGATCCCGCTTCTGGCTGACAGCTTCCGGGTGCTGTGCGTCAGCTACGATGGCTTTGATGAGACTGAACAGACCGAATTTCCCACCATGCTGGAGGAGACCGAAAAGATCGAGGCCTACCTCAAGACCCACTGCGGCGGTCACATCCGGGCGGCCTACGGCTGCTCTCTGGGCGGTTCCTTCGTGGGGCTGCTGGCGGCACGGCAGAACATCCACATGGACTGTGGCATTCTGGGCAGCTCCGATCTGGATCAGGCATCGCCGCTGGCGGCAAGATTGCAGACTGATTTTCTGCTGCCATTGATCTACCCTGTGGTGCGGGACGGAAAGTTCAAGGCAAAATTTCTCCAAAAGCGTCTGGATAAGCGTGCCAGAGAGTCGGGGGATTATGTCAAGGCTTTTCTGAAAATGTTCGGTGAGGCCCGCCCTTATGTGACCATGCAGAGCTGTAAAAATCAGTTCTATTCCGATCTTATCACTCCGCTGCCGGATAAGATCCATGTACCCGGTACCGAGATCCATATTTTTTACGCCCTGAAAATGGGCGCAAAATATCGCGCCCGGTATCAGCAGCATTTTGCACATCCTGTTCTCCATGAGCAGAACTTGCAGCACGAGGAATTGCTGGCCTGTCACCCGGAGCAGTGGGCGCATCTGGTAAAAAGCATTGCATTGTGAACGGTAAAACGTATCTGGAGCAAGCAGGATTTTGTAAGATCCAGAACCACAAAAATAAAAAGGGCTGGCTGTGCATCACAGCACAGAAATGAGGTGCGATCATGTCGAAAAAGGCAACGGAATTTCAAAGAAAAGCAATGAGCTGGATGTACCGAGGCAAGGAGATCTTCAAGCCTTTGAACACCGGCTGGATCGACGAGAATGTTGCCTGCGTGCGCGAATGGGTGGCGAACATCTTCTTCTACCGCAAAGGCGATACGACCATTATGGTCGATGCGGGATATAACTACGACCGCCTTGCCGAAAAAATGGGCTGGCTTGGGATTGATCCGAAGTCGATACACCATATCCTTATCACCCATCAGGACACCGACCATGTGGGTGCGGTGGAAGCAGACAGTCCGGGGCTGTTCCGGAATGCGAATCTGTACATCGGCGAGATCGAGAACCGGTATCTGATCGGAGAAACACGCCGCAAGGTTATTTATCATCTCTATAAGCTGCCGCAAGTGACCATCTACAACGAAAAGCAGCTGCTTCACGATGGAGAGGTCTTTGATATTGACAGCGTCAGGATCGAGTGTTTTCTGGTTCCTGGTCATACATGGGGACATATGGTCTACCTCATTGACGATAAGTACCTTTTTACCGGCGACACGCTGTGGTTTGGCGCGGACGGCGGCTACAGCTTCATTTCCTCGCTGGCGGAGGACAATAAGCTGGCTGTGCAGTCACTGGCGGAGCTGGAGCGGAAACTGCGCGCACGTGGGCTGCATCCATATTTCATCACCGGTCACACGGGATGGACGGACAATTTTGCCTTTGCGTTTGCCCACAAAGACAAGAGCTGTTCACCATTCAAAAAACGAGTACACGACCCATCGGCGCCCTATGATGCCTACGACGAATCGGACGACACCGAAGAAAATGCAAAGAGCGGTTTTCTGAAAGGCGTGGGAAGATGAAGGACAGCGAATTACAAATTGACCGTAGCTGCCATGTACTATATTCCAAACCCTGCAAAAAGGAAATTCTGGCGAAAATCACTCTGCACTATCCGGAGGTGGAGCGCGAGGCGGTCTGGGAGCAGGTGCAGCTGAGATACGCAGAGCTTCTTTCCAAGTGGCGCACCGACCTCGGCGGTAAAAAGAATTTTCACAACGGCGTAGGCGGCACCTACGACTGCATCGCCATCATGTGCTTTTACGATGTGTGCCGGGATGTGGTCACATTCCGCGAAATGGAAGAGATAGAAGAAAATCTGATCCTGCCGTCCTTCCGGAAGCTGCGATTCGTTGACATCAACAAGCCATTCTGGAAAAAGCTGATGTATCGGGCATTCAGCACCGCCCAAAAGCACTGTGACACATGGCATGATTACGAGATGGATGTTGCGCCTTACGAAAACAGCAAGCCCATCTATTATGAATTTACGGCGTGTCCGGCGGCGGAATTTGCCAAGCGGTTTGGATTTGCGGACATTATGCCCGCCCTGTGCAATGTGGACTATGCGTCCATGGAACTGCTCCATGCCAAGCTCGTGCGGACGACCACCTGCGTGGACGGCTGCCGATGCGACTATACCATCTGCGGCGATAAGGATCCATACGTAAAGGAACATCCCGAATACCGGGATGAAAACGGATACAGGAGGAATAAGTAATGCTTTTACAGGTGATTCTGGAAGGTCTTGGGCTGGGGGCTTTGCTGGTTCTTGTCTGTGCTGTGGGCATCTGCAAAGGGGCTGTTGGGATGGTGCATCTTTACAGCCCGGCGGTGCAGCAGCGGTGCGTGAAGCTGGGACTTACAACACACGAGAAAATCAAGCGCAATTCTCTACTTTTCAAAGCAGTCTGCATTCCCGGCTATATCGGCTATGTGCTGGTCTGTGTCTATGGGATAAACGGTGCAAAGGGCTTTGTTCAGGGTTTCTGGCAGTTACTCGTTATCTTGTCCGTTATGAATCTCATGGACCGCCTGTTGGTTGACGGCTATTGGGTGGGGCACACGAACGCATGGACGATCCCCGGAACAGAAGATCTGAAGCCGTACATCACCGCAAAAGACAAGCAGAAAAAGTGGCTGTTCGGCACGGTGGGCATGGCAGCCATAGCGGCGGCGCTGGCGGCAATGATGACTGCTTTTATTCATTGAGGAAGGAACCTATGAAATACAAAATCGAGAAAAACACCGTGCAGGAGACGCTGATTCTCCCACTGTATTCCCGGAAGTTGTGCACAGAGCTGTATCCGAACCTTTACCGGGACGAAACGGCGGTGCGTCTGATCGACCAGATCGACTACGACTTTTCAGAGGCAGAGAAAAATTCCCGCAGCCTGATGCAGCGTTTCGGTGCGCTGGAGGTCGCCATGCGGCAGAATGACCTTGCGTGGGAGGTACGGAATTATCTGAAAACCCATCCCAGCGCGGCGGTGGTCAATTTGGGCTGTGGGCTGGATAACACCGGCAGAGCCTGCGACAACGGCAGATGCAAGATCTACAATCTGGACTTCTCCGATGTTATCGCCTTGCGGCAGCAGCTGCTGCCCGCCGGGGAGCGGGAGCAAAACATCCCCTGCGACCTGAAAGACCCCGCATGGTTTGACAAGATCGATGCCTCCGGCGGGGCGGTGTTCTTTGCCTCCGGGGTGTTCTATTACTTCCTGACCCAGCAGGTCCGGTATCTGGTGCAGGGGATGGCAGATGCTTTTCCCGGCGGGGTGCTGGTGTTCGATGCCGCCAACCGCACGGCGGTAAAGATGATCGCCAAAACGTGGCTCAGGACGGCGAAAATCAAGGATGTGGGAGCATATTTCGCGGTTTCGGATGCGAAAAGCGAGCTTTCCCCATGGGACAGCCGTTTGCAAGTATCCAGCAGGGGCTATATGCTGGGGTACAACGATTTGAAAGAGCCTTCTGTCAGCGGCTTTTTCCGGTTTCTTGCAAGGGTCGGGGACAACGGGATGAAAATGCAGATCGTGAAGATCGGATTTGGAGACAGACAATGAAATATGCCGGGATGCCCATGGGGATGTGGGTGCTGTTTGCCGGCTCTTTTCAAAAGCAGTTGACCGCTTACGATTTGAGCTTTGTAGTGGTTGTTTTGCAAAACTTTTATTCTTTATTTGATAACTGTATACGATAAAACCAAAGGGAGCTCTGCCCGGATCTTCGTCCGTGACGGAACTCCCCTTTTTTAGCTTTATAGAAAAACCATAAGTCATCTGCCACACTCAACGGAGCAAGAACCACACGCCCAGCAGGATCGCAAGGAAAATCAGGTTGGACAGGGTGAACAGCCCAAAATACTGCTTCTTCCCCTGTGGCAGCTCCCGTGCGATCTGCCGGTAGGAAATAAGACTGGCCATGGATGCGATCAAAGTGCCAAGACCTCCCAGATTGGTGCCGATGATGAGGGCTTGTGTCTCTGCCGTGAACCCGGACAGCAGCAGGGCGGCGGGAACATTACTGGTGACCTGCGAAGCAAGAACCGCCACCAGCACTTCCCGGCCGGTCAGAAACTCCTGCAGCCAGCCGGAAAAGGCCGGAATGCGCCCCAGATTGCCAATGAAGATGAAAAAAGCCACAAAGGTCAAAAGCAGGGAATAGTCCACTGCCCGTAAGGTGTGCGGGTCTGCAAAAAGGGCGCAGACGAGTACAGCGGCAAAGGCAATGCCATAGGGCAGCACCCGGATCACGGACAGCAGGCAGACGGCAAACAGAACCAGATACAGCAGGATAATCTTTTGATCTCCCTGAGATGCAGAGGAAGAAACAAGCTCATCCACGGAGAGGGCGGCAGAGGCTTTCCGGCAGACCAGCGCTGCCCAAGCCAGCAGCAGGAGCAGAGAGACCAGTGTGTAGGGCAGCATAAGAAGAACGAAGCCTCCGATGCTCATGCCACTTTTTCCGTAAAGATAGAGGTTCTGCGGGTTGCCGATGGGGGTCAGCATACTGCCAAGGTTTGCCGCAATGGTCTGCATACAGACCACCGGGATCAGAAGAGCGCGGCGGACATCCGCTCCCAGACGGCTCAGGACCACGAACGTAAAGGGAACGAAGGTCAGCAGGGAAACATCGTTGGTGATGAACATGCTTCCGAAAAAGCACAGCCCGACCAGTACCAGCGTCAGCTGAAAGGTGCTGTGGGTGCGGGACAGCAATGCCCGTCCCAGCCCATCAAAAAAGCCCTGCCGCCGCAGCCCGGCCATGACCGTCATCAGGGAAAACAGGATCGCCAGCGTGCGCAGGTCGATGTAGCCGAGATACTGCGCATCCGGCGGAACAAAGAAGGCGGAGACAACGGCCAGCACAGCGGCTGCGGTGAGGACCGTTTCCTGCTGAATGAATTGTTTGAGTAGTTTCATAGAGACACATCCTTGTAGTTGTAAAGGCTGCCCTGCTGCGGTGCCGGACGGCCTTTTTCCGTATTTCAGAGCAACAGCTCAAACGACCCGATCATCAGCGGCATGGTCAGGATGGAAAGCAGCGTGCTCAGGACATAGATCGCGCTGGAATGAGAAGCATCCCGGTCATAGAGCTGTGCCATGGAGGTGACCGTTGCACAGGCGGGGGTAATGGCAGAAAGGTAGACCGTCATCAGGATGGACTTGCCGTCCGGGATCCAAAGGGATGCGTGAACTGCCCAAAGCAGCAAGACAATGACCAGCGGAACACCCAGCAGACGCAGAAATACCGGCAGATAGTTGCGCGGGGTGCAGAAAACCTTTTTCAGGGGCACTTCCGCAATAGCCATGCCTGCCAGCAGCATTCCCATGGGGCCGATCATATTGCCGACACTGCTCAGTGTGCTGGTGATCGGGGCAGGCAGCGAGACGTGCAGCAGGTACAGCAGAGCACCGGCTGCAATGGCGATCAGGTTGACATTGGTAAGGAGCTTGCGCCATTCCAGCCGGGCAGACCCCTGCAGGCAGGCACTGGCATGGGTCCAGAGCAGTACCAGCTGTACAATGACAAAGGCGCAGGAGTAGACAACATATTCCTCCCCCAGCAGGGCCTGCACAATGGGAATGACCAGCGCGGCGGCATTGCTGTAAATGATATTGACCTGCTCCACGGCGTCCAGCTTGAGAGCTTTGCGGAACAGCGCATTCAGAAGCAGAAATACAACGTGCATTCCAACGGCGATGCCCATGGAATAAAGCAGTCCGGTGCGGATCTCCGGTGTATCCTTGATCTGAAAGGCGTTCAGAACGACACAGGGCATGACCAGATAGACAAAGACCACAGACAGCACCTTGCTGTCCGATGCCTTCAACAGGTCGGTTTTCACAACGGCATATCCCATCAGCAGAATCAGAAATAGCTGCGCGATCTGCTGCATCAATAAAAGGCTGATTTGCATTTGGATCTCCTCTTTTGCAATTCGTTTTTGCAGCACAATCCTACTCCATTGGCGGGGCATCGTCAAGAGAAAACAGAAAAAATGCAATCTGAATAAGAAAAAACGGATGGCTCCGCAGAACCATCCGCTAAAACTGGCATCATCAGTCTTTCCGGTACTTATATGCACCCTCAATGGCGTCAATTTCCGTGGGAATGCAGAGGTTTATGTCCTGATACATGGAAGAGTAGCCTTTTAAGCAAGGATCCCGGTGGATTGCAAAAACAGCACCAGCATCATCACCGGGGCAATATAGCGGATCATCACCCGGTAGAGCTTCTGGCGGCGGAAGGTCTTGCCGCCCCGCTGCATCTCGTCAATGACGTAATCCGGCGTCATGACCCAGCCGATCAGGATGGTGGACAGCAGGGCGATGAAAGGCATCATAACGCTGTTGCTGACATAGTCCATGATATCCAGCAGCTGAGCCGCAGAGCCGTTGGGCAGCTGCACCTCAAAATAGAAGATGCTGTAACCCAGCGCAATGATGGCGGACGCGGCCAGATAAATGACCGTCAGCACAAGCACCGTCTTTTTGCGGCCCGAGTGGAAGATCTCCATGCAGTTGGCTGTGATGGATTCCAGCACCGAGATGCAGGAAGTGAGAGTGGCAAAAATGGCGGTGACAAAGAACAGGATGCCCACGAAAGTACCGGCCTTGCCCATAGCGGCAAACACCTTGGGCAGCGAGACGAACATCAGGCTGGGGCCTGCGCTCATGCCCTCGGTACCGGAGAACACATACACGGCAGGAATGATCATGGCACCGGCCAGCAGAGCCACGCCGGTATCGAAGATCTCGATCTGATTCACCGCTTTGTTCAGGTCTACCTCCGGTTTGACGTAAGAACCGTAGGTGATCATAATGCCCATGGACACGCTGAGGGAGAAGAACAGCTGGCTCATGGCGTCCAGCAAGATCTGCAAAAAGCGGCTGACGGTCAGCCCTTCCATGTGCGGGGTCAGGTAGTAGCGCAGCCCTTCCATACCGGTGCGCATCTGACCGGAAGCGTCCTCGTGGCGCAGGGTGAGGGCGTAACCAGCGATCACCACCACCAGCACCAGCAGAATGGGCATCATGTAGCGGGACACCCGCTCAATGCCGCCCTCCACGCCGTTGTACACGATGAAAGCAGTCACGCCCATGAACAGCAGAGCGAACACCACAGGCGACACCGGCGAGGTGATGAAGCTGGTAAAATAGCCGTCCTCCGCAGCGGCGGCAGACTGTCCGGTGAGGTAGACCACCGCATATTTCGTGATCCACCCGCCGATGACGGCATAGTATGTCATGATCAGAACCGGCACCAGAAAGGTGAGGATGCCGAGGAATTTCCACTTGGGACGCATGGTCTCGTAGGCGCGGATGGCACTTTGCTTGGTGCGGCGTCCGATGGCGATATCCGAGGTGAGCAGGGTAAAACCGAAGGTCAGCACCAGCACCAGATACACCAGCAAAAACAAACCGCCGCCATCCTTTGCGGCAAGGTACGGGAACCGCCACAGGTTGCCGACACCCACCGCACTTCCGGCGGCAGCAAGGACAAATCCGATTTGTCCGGAGAAACTGCTTGCTTTCTTTTCCATGATTCTCAAACTCCTATCCTAAAAACCTATTGTAATATAGGATAACATGAAGTATCATATCAGTAAACCCAATAAAATTACTACGACCTATAAATTTTACTTATGGAGCGTTTGCAATGCGGGAACAGAAAGACCGATACGAGATATTCTTGAAAGTATGCGAAACGGGCAGTTTTTCCAAAGCAGCGGAGGCACTGAACTATACCCAATCCGGCATCAGCCAGATGATGGCAGGGCTGGAAGAGGAATTGGGCGTGCAGCTGTTCGCCCGCATCAACCGGGGCGTGACCCTGACAGATAACGGCACCCGCCTTTTGCCCTACATCCGGGAACTTGCCAACCAGAAGACTCGGCTGCGGCAGGCGGCGTTCAATATCAACCACAAGGTGGAGGGCAAGCTGCGGGTGGGCAGCATTTCCAGCATCACAACGCTCTGGATGCCGGAAGTTGTGCATTATTTCAAGGAAAACTACCCGAAGGTGAAGATTGAAATTCTGGACGGCAACTATGATGAGATCCGGGAATGGATCATCCGTGGGCAAGTGGACTGCGGTTTCCTCTCGTCCATTGTGGCAGACGACCTGAAATTCTACCCGCTCCGGGACGACCCGCTGTGCGCTGTGTTCCCGGAGGGGCATTCGCTGGCTGCACATTCCAGTGTGACCCTGCCGCAGCTGTTTCAGTATCCGCTCATCATCGAAACGCCCGGCTGTGATAACGACATCCAGCACCTGATGCTCAAATGCCCGGTGAAGCCGAATATTTTTTACAGCTTCCGGGACGATACCCTCATCATGGCGTTCGTGCGCAGCGGACTGGGCGTGACCATCTCACAGGAGCTGGTGATGCAGGCATTTGGCTGCCCCGGTGTGGTGTCCCGCCCGCTGGAGCCTGCCTGCTGCCGGACATTGGGGCTGGCGTTTTCCAAGACGGCGAGCTCGGTGGTGAGCCAGACGCTGCTGGAATATCTGAGCTCCACCCGGCAGCGAAAGGAAACACCGGAGATAAAATAAGAACAAAGCGCGGAGAACGGTATAAAAGCCGCTCTCCGCTTTCCCAGCAGCAACTCCTTGATCTCCTTGGAGATGACCGCCTGAAAATCGCGCACGATGGTGGGGAGCAGTTCCCTGCACCCTCAAAGGACTTTCTCTGTTGTCATTCTGCCTGTATCTCTTCCACCAGCGGCAGATAGTCGGCACAGTATTTCCGGTACAGCGGCTGCACCAGCTGGCGGAAGTTCTGCATTTCCTCTTTGGGCAGCGGCAGTTCCCGGCACCCGCCAGCCAATGCCGCTTCTCGGGCGGCAGTTTCTTCCTGTGCCCAGAGTTGGCGCTCGTATTGCGCCGATGCCCGGGCACATTTCTGCAGAATCTGCTGGTACTCCTCCGGCAGTGCATCCCATGTGCGGCCGGAAGCCAGCTGCACCTCCGGTACGCGGCTGTGCTCATCGGCCATGTAGTACCGCGCCACCTTGTAGTGCTCCATGGAATAGTAGGCCGGCCAGTTGTTTTCGGCGGCATCGATCTGCCCGGTTTCAAGCGCCGAGTACACGTCGCTGTAAGCCGTGGTCTCCGGCACTGCACCCAGCAGGCGGATCATGTCGATCACGATCTGCGAATCCTGCACGCGGATGGTCTTGCCCTGCAGATCATTCAGGCTGCGCACCGGCTGACGGGCATAGAACGAGCGGGCACCCGCGTCGTACCAGCTCAGCCCCACCCGCCCCTGCGCGGTAAAGTCCTGCAAAAATTCTGCTCCGATGCTGCCATCCAGCACACGCCACATATGGTCGGCATTCCGGTAGAGATACGGCAGCAGCAGTACGTTGAGCCGGGGCAGATCGTCTGTGGCCGCCGAAAGCGACACACGCGCAAAATCTACGCCGCCAATGGCAAGCTGCTCCCACACCTGCTGTTCCGAGCCGTACTCGCCGTTCGCTTTGACCTGAATGACCACCTTGCCCCCGGTCTGCTGCTGCACAAGATCCGCAAAATACTGTGCGCCCTGTGTGGTGGGGTACCCGGCGGGCTGGTTGTCGGCATAGGTCAGCACATAGTCCGGTGTGGTCTGCGGCTTTGCGCCACAGCCTGCCAGCTGCAAGGCTGCAAAGCCCAGCCCGGCTAAAAAGGTCCGTCTGCGCATGGTGTCTCCCTCCCTTTGCAGATAGTATAGCGCACAAGACTGCTTTTGTGCAAGAGACAGAAAAAGGCGGTGCCTGCCGCAAAGCAGGTACCGCCTTTTTAGGAGAAGAAGGGAATGTCTCAGTTACATCAGGCCCATTGCCTGCGGCAGTGCGGTAGACACTGCCGGGATAAAGGTGACCAGCAGCAGGCCGCCGATGATGGCCACATAGTACATAAGCATATACGGCATGACCTTGGAAAGCGAGGTGCGGCCCACCTTGATGCCCACGAACAATGCGTTGCCCACAGGCGGGGTGATGTTGCCGATGCAAAGGTTATATACGAGGATTAGACCGAACTGGATGGTGCTCATGCCAAAGCTCTGGCAGATGGGCAGAAACAGCGGGGTGAAGATGAGGATGGCCGGGGTCACATCCATGAAAGTGCCGGACACCAGCAGGATCACGTTCATGATGAGCAGAATGATGTACTTATTGCTGGTCAGGCTCAGCAGGGCTGCCGCCACGGCATCCGGGATCTGCAAAAAGGCCATGACCCAGCCCAGAATGTTGGAAACACCCACAAGGAACACCACCATGCCGGACATCTTGGCAGAGTCCACGATGATCTTCCACAGGCTCTTCAGGTTGATGGAGCGGTAGCAGAAGGCAAGCACCAGTGCATAGACAACGGCAATGGCAGAGCCTTCGGTGGCAGAGAACACACCGCCGATGATGCCGCCGATGACCACGATGATCAAGGACAGAGAAGGCAGGGCGCGCAGGGTGCAGACGCCGAGATTTTTCCAGTCAAATTTGCCGGGGGTGCCTTTATAGCCCAGCTTGACCGCCAGCAGCACGCCCACCACGCAGCAGCACAGCGCCCAGATGATGCCGGGAATGTAACCAGCCATGAACAGCGCAGCCACAGAGGTGCCGCCGGATGCCAGCGAGTAGGTGATCAAGGCGTTGGACGGCGGGATCAGCAAACCGGAGCAGGAGGAAGCAGCGTTGGTGGCAGCGGTCACGGCGGGGTCGTAGCCCTGCTCGTCGGCACCGTCGCGGATCATGGAGCCAACAGCAGCCGCCGCAGCGGAAGCCGAGCCGGAGATGGCACCGAACAGGGCGTTAGTGCCGATGTTGGTCACCAGCAGTGCGCCGGGCAGCTTGCCCAGAATGGCCATGACGAAATCCACCAGACGCTTGGCGATGCCGCCCTGATTCATGATATTGCCGGCCAGAATAAAGAACGGGATGGCGGTCAGGCTGAACTTGCTCATGCCCACAAAGGTGCGCTGGGCAGCGGTCAGCACGGCTACGTTCAGATCAATGGAAGAAAGGATGGCAGTCAGAGAAGAGACTGCAATGGCGTACGAGATAGGCACGCCGAGGAACAGCAGCACCAGCAGCACTGCCAGAATTACGAGTAATGCTTGAATTGCCACAGCTTAGTCCTCCTTGTTTTCCTTGTCGGCATCGGCAGCCATTTCGGCTTCCACTTTTGCAAAGTCTGCATCCTCCGGGGTATCCAGACAGATGGAGCCGTTGGCGATACCGATAATGTTCAGCACGGAATACACCAGAATGATCACGCCGCAGATGGGCATGACCCAGTAGAACACGCCCACGGCTACGCCCAGCGAGGAGGTCTGCTGTCCCATAGCCAGCTGGGACACCTGAAAACCGCCGAACACCAGAATGGTCGCGGAGAAGAGGAAGGCGATGACCTCGGCAAAGATATGGAACGCCTTGCGCATGATGGGGTTGAACCGGTCCACCAGCACGGGGATGTTCATGTGGCCGCGCTCGCCGGAGACGATGGTGGCGCCCAGCATGGTGCTCCAGCCGAACAGATAACCCACCAGCTCTTCCGACCATGTGGAGGGAGAGTTGAAGATGTAACGCACGATGACCTGATAGGTGGTCAGTACCACCATGACTGTCATGCTCAGACCTGCCAGCAGGTTGAGCACCTTGTTCAGGGTATTTCTCAGTTTTTCCATGATGCTCCTCCTCAGTCCGCAGTATGGGCAGCGTTGTGCTGCTGGATCAGGTCATAAATGGGCTGCAACTCCGGGTTTGCGGCCAGCACGGAATCGTGCAGGGGGGCCATAGCCTCCTGAAACGGTGCAGTGTCCGGGTAAATAAAGTTGACATGCTGCTCATTCTCGGCCTTGTCTTTGGCCTCAGCCACAGCATCCTCCCAAGCGTCCTGCTCGGTGCGCTTCACGATCTGGAAACCCTCTTCAAAGATCGCGCGCTCCTCGTCGTTGAGCTCGTTCAGGAAAGCGTAGTTTGCCACCAGCAGATCCGGCACCATCTGATGCATATCGTAGGAGTAATACTTGCAGATATCGCCGTGGCCGTTATCGGTCAGAGCCAGCTCGTTGTTCTCGGCACCATCCAGAATACCGGCCTGCAATGCGGTGTACACATCACCGAAGCCCATGGGAGTAGCCGTGCCGCCCAGCAGACGCATCATTTCCACGTTGGTGGGCGACTGCTGCACGCGGATCTTCAGACCCTTCAGGTCGGAGGGCTGGTTGATGGGGGTCTTGATGGTGTAGAAGTTGCGGGTACCGGCATCCAACCATGCCACCGTTTCCAGACCGGCTTTAGAAGTCGTCTTGAAAATGGGGTCTGTCACCTCGGGGTCATCCATGGCCTCGTGGTAGGCTTCCACGCTGGAGAACAGGTAAGGCAGGTTGAAGATCTGGTATTTGGCACTGAAGGTCTCCATGATGGCAGTGGACGCCACCACAAAGTCGATGGCACCGGTCTGGGTCAGCTGCACCATTTCGGTCTGGGAGCCCAGCAGCTCGCTGGGGTACACCTCCACGCGGTACTTGTCGCCCAGCTTCTCGTTGATATAGTTGGCGAAGGCTTCCAGTCCCAGATGATCCGGGTGGGTCTGGGACTGCACATGGCCGATGCGCACGATCTTGCGGTCGTCATCGGAGCCGGCGCCGCAGCCGGTAAGCATCATGCTGCTGGTCAGTGCCGCCGCGCCCATCAGCGACAGAAACGTTCTTCTCTTCATGAATGGCATCCTCTCTTTTCGCGTTTTTCTATGATTATAGTTTAACAAACCGTTCATTTTTGCGAAACCGGATTATTTTGTGAAACGCAGTACGATTTTGTCTTTGTTGTATCCAAGTACAATTTTTGTATTTTGCGGACGAAAGAAACTGGCAAAAATAAAGAAGCGCCCGTCCCTCTCCTGCTGACAGGCAGAAAAGAACGAGCGCTTCTTTTGTGTCGGATTTATCCTTGTACCGCTTTTTCCGCTGCGGCCATGCGGTATTCCGAAGGGGTCTGGCCGGTCAGGCGCTTGAACACCCTTGTAAAATAGTTGGCGTCGCTGTAACCCACAGCAGCGCCGATATCTTTCAGGCTCAGGCGCGGGTCCAAAATCAGCTGGCGCGCCTTGTTCACCCGATATTCGTTCAGGTAGGCCGAAAAGTTCACCTTAAAGCACTGCTTGAACAGCTTGCAGAAGTAAGCGTCCGAGTAGCGCAGCGCAGCGGCGGCATCCTGCATGGAGATATCCTCCCCATAGTGAGCGTCGATGAAGCGGCTGATCTCTGCCCGGATGATGGCGGTGCGCATATCCTCATCCTCTTCCCGGCGGAGGGGCTCTGCAGGCGCAGGGGGCTGTGCCGGGCGGGCGGGCAGCTGCACCGACACCTGCCGGATGGCATCCTCCACCGCGAATACCAACTCCTGCTCGTTGTAAGGCTTGAGCAGATAGTCCAGCGCCCGCACAGAGATTGCCTGCCGTGCGTAGTCGAACTTATCAAAGCCAGTCAGAAACAGTATGGCGCAATTTTTGTCCGTTTCGCGGATCTTACGCGCCACCTCCAGCCCGGTAAGACCCGGCATTTCAATGTCCAGCACAGCCACCTGCGGCGCTTCGCGGGCAAAAATTTCCAGCGCTTCCCTGCCGTTTTTTGCTTCATACAGGCTTATCAGATCTCCCAGATACTTCTGCAAGGTCCTGCACAGCACTTTGCGCTCGATCAATTCATCCTCTGCTACCAGCAATTTGCACTTCACGAGAGCGTCTCCTCCTTTTCTTCCGGCTGCTGCGTTTGCGGCAGTTCAAACCGCACCACAGTGCCATGACCTGCGCGGCTGTACACCTGCATTTTACCGCCCGGATACAGCATCCCGATGCGGCGAGAAATGTTGCCAAGGCCGATGCTTCGGCCGGTCTGCTCGCTCTGGGCAATTTTGGTTTGCACGGCGTCCAACTCCTCTGGGGTCATCCCCTTGCCGTTGTCCGCGACCGTGAGCACCAGCACCTTGCCCTGCATCCATGCCCGCAGCAGGATGCGTCCGCCTTCCTCGCGGGACTTGAGCCCGTGCGAGTAAGCGTTTTCCACCACCGGCTGCAGCATAAAGGACGGCACCAAAACCGCCGCAGGCTGCACCTGAATGCTTTTTTCTACGGTAATGCGTCCATCAAACCGCATCTGCTGCAAATAAATGTAGTCCTCCAGCCCGTCCAATTCCTCCTCCAGCGTGATCTGCTGGCGCTTGGTGCGCAGGTTGTGCCGGAACAAACTGCCCAAATGCACGATCATCTGGTCGGTGGTGGCAGCATCCTCCAGCCGCGCCATGCAGGAGATCATGTTCAGGGTGTTGAATAAAAAATGCGGGTTCACCTGACTTTTGAGCACCTCCAGCCGGGTGTGTTCCAGATCTTTTTCCAGCGCAAGGTTCCGCACCTCTTCCCGGTGCAAGGCCTGCTGGGTGGTCAGCTGCTGCGCCATGGCGTGTTTCATCTGGTTGAAGGTGGCCGTCAGCCGCCCCACCTCGTCGCTGCTTTTCACCGGAAGGTCCGGGCTGGAAAAATCTCCCTCGGCAATGCTGCGGGAAGCCTGCGCCAACCGCAGCAGCGGACGCACCACCGCGCGGCTCAGCACCCGGATGAGCAGCAGCACCAGCACAGCCGCCGTCAGGAACAGCCCCAGATACAGCCACGGCAGATGCCGGATGTGAGCCGCCGTGCTGCTGTAAAGGGCGTTTTCCTGTTCCAGCGTGGCCTGTGTCAGGCGCAGCGCATACTCGGCAAGGTAGTCTTGCAGCGCCATCACATGGTACATCTGTTCAATATAGGTATCTGCTGAGGGCGAAAGCTGCAAAAAGGCATCCCGCTCCTGCCGGTAACCCGCGTACCCCTGCAAAAGGTTCCATGTGCGGGCATAGCGTTCTTCGCCGATACGGGCGTAATCGAAGGGCAGGGCCGCAAGGCTTTGCTCGGAAGCGGTGCAGGCGGCGGTATAGGCTTGTTCGGTTTCAGAAGTAGGCTGGCGCACATAGCGCGCAAAGGCCTGTGCTTCGTCCTTGAGAGCGTTCTGCACCGTGTAGCAGACGGCGTTGTCGGCCAGCAGCGTATCAAAGGAGTGCACCGTCCATTGACCTGCCATGGTAGCAATGCCGGTGGAAAGCATTGTGACCAGCAAAATCGCGGCAAGCCATACCGTGACCCTGCTGCGCAGGGAAATACCGTCCTGCGTGGTTTTGTTCCATGCCATACGCTTTCCCTCCTGCCCTTGCAGCACCCGGTCTTTTTTATAAGATAAGTATAATAATCTCCCGGGAAAAGTGCAACTGCAAAAAAGCACCGGTTTTCGCAAAGAAGCCGGTGCTTGCAGACAGTGTACCAAGCGGTCAGCGGGTCAACAGCTCAAAGTGGTTCCGTTTGGTGACCAGCAGCCCTTCTTTTTGCAGCTTGGAAAGCTCCACCGACATGGCGGCACGCTCCACGCAGAGAAAATCCGCCAGCTGCTGACGGTCAAA
>ENA-OQHR01000828-OQHR01000828.1-human-gut-metagenome-genome-assembly--contig:-NODE-828-length-19001-cov-5.753435_pt1 | contig 19001 bp, 14 predicted proteins | sample MGYA00242566_ERZ504725 | MGnify/ENA primary metagenome ERZ504725 (study PRJEB26092, sample SAMD00036217) | human gut metagenome | host: Homo sapiens | study: EMG produced TPA metagenomics assembly of... | reverse complement strand
CGTATCATCCCCGCAAATGCGTGATTTTCTGTATATTTTCCTGAATACCTATTCCTACAAATTTCGATTTGTTGAACCAAGCCGAGTATACCACACTCTCCCCACAAATACTACCACAAAAAACTCCCATGCTCACATCGGAAGATGCTGTGCATGGGAGTTTTTGCTGCGCCTGTTACGGCGTATTGTTACTTATTGAAGGTCTCCTCGTTCAGCAGGCCCTCGCTCTTGGCAACGCAGATGCTGGCAACTGCATCACCCACCACGTTCAGGGAGGTGACCAGCATCTCGATGGGGCGGTTGATGGCCAGGATCAGGGAGTAGGCCAGCAGAGCGCCGTCGTTGACGAAGCCCATACCGGACAGGATGGTGAACAGGATGACAGCACCAGCGCCGGGAGCGGCGGGGGTGCCCACAGATGCCAGCAGGGCCAGCAGGGCGACCACGACCAGCTGGCCGGGGGTGACGGTGTAACCGGCACAGCCTGCAATGAACACGGTGGCAATGACCTGCATGATGGCGGTGCCGTCCATGTTGATGGTCATGCCCAGCGGCAGGACGAAGGAAGCAATGCTCTCATCCACGCCGAACTCTTCCTCGCACACCTTGATGTTCAGGGGCAGGGTGGCGGCGCTGGAGGAGGTGGAGAAGCCGAACACTGCCACGTTGGCGATCTTGCGGATGAAGGTGAAGGGGTTCAGCTTGGCACCCAGTGCAATGACCAGCGGGTAGGCAATGACCAGGAAGGCCAGCAGCAGAACCACCGTGACCACCACATAGACCAGCGCGGGCTTGAGGTAATCAATGCCGTAGATGGCGAAGGTACGGGTCAGCAGCACAAAGACTGCAAAGGGGGCAAAGTTGCTGACGATGAAGTTCAGGAACACGACCACCACATCGTTGACCTCGCCCAGCAGGCGGCGCAGGGTCGCGGTGCGGCTCTCGCCCAGGGTGTTCATGCTCAGGCCGATGGCCACTGCCAGGAACACGCTGGAAAGCACAGCGCCATTGCTGCCAAAGGCAGTGACGATGTTGGAGGGGATGATGTTCAGCACCACGTTCAGGGGGTTGGAACCGGTGGAACCGCTGGCTTCTGCCAGACCCTCGATGCGGGTGTTGAACAGGCCCATGGAGTAGGCGCCGTAGCCCACACAGCCTGCCAGCAGCAGCGCCAGGAAGGAGCACAGCAGGAACCAGAACAGGGTCTTTGCGGAAATGCGACCCATGGTGCGGGTGTCTGCAATGCTGCCGATGGCCAGCGAAATGGAGGTAAAGACCATGGGGATGATCACCAGCTGCAGCGCCTTGATGAAGAGCTGGCCGATGATATAGAAGATGCCAAAGGCTCGCTCAGCGCCCTCGGCGGTGATATCCTGGAACAACAGGTTGTTGATGGTGGTCCAGGTCTCTGCCTGACCGCTGGCGTTCAGATGCTCCCGCAGGAACATAAAGGCCAGACCGGCCACCAGGCCACAGACCAGAGAGATCGCCATGCGTTTTGCAAGGGATAATTCGTGTTTCTTTTTTGTTTCCATATACTTTTCCTCTCACAGTACCGGTTTTTGGCTCACACTTTGTCTACTCTAGCACAGCTTCCCCTGCAATGCAAGAGAGAATCGCGCAAAATACAGCTTTTTTGCAAGTAAGTATGACTTTTCACCGCAAAAATCCCCCGGAAGCTCTCTGCCTCCGGGGGATCTGCTCACTTATTTCTTGAACTTGAACACCGGCGCGCCAGCGGCAGCATCGCCGTCCGCAACAACACTGATCTCCGGCAAGTCATCACTGTTGGTCACGATGAGGGCCGTTGCAGTGGGGTGGCCTGCGGCGCGGATGGCTTCCAGATCCACCTTCAGCAGCGGGGTGCCAGCCTTGACCTTGGCCCCTTCTTTGGTCAGGGAGGTAAAGCCCTGTCCTTTCATCTCCACCGTGTCCATGCCGACATGGATCAGCAGCTCAATGCCGTCATCGCTCATCATACCAACGGCGTGCAGGCTTTCGGGTACCTGCGTAACGGTGCCGTCAAAGGGAGCATAAACGGTGTCGCCAGTGGGCTCCACGCCGCAGCCGGGGCCCAGGATCGCAGAGGCAAAGGTCTCGTCAGGCAGCTGCTCCAGCGGGATCACCTTGCCGTCAATGGGAAGCATGACCGTCATCTTCTGGCCGGAAAATTTCGTCTCGGATGCGGCCTTGCCGCCAAAAAGCTTGTCAAAAAAGCCCATAATATAAACCATCCTTCCACGGTGCACAAAGTGCAGCCTTTATCCAATTAAGAATAGCATATCCGCGCAGAAAATACAATCTGCATCCTGCACAAAGAGCTGCGCCGACGTTTGGCAGGTGTGCCCTTACATCAGCTCCAGCAGCTGCTCCACCTCTTCCATCCGGGTGGCCCAGCTGGTGGCAATGCGGACAACGGTGTGGGTATCATCGTACTTCTCCCAGAAGCCGAACTTGGCCTTGCCTTCCAGCGCGGCCAGCTGCTCGTTGGACAACACGATGAACACCTGATTCGTGGGCGAATCCATGAAGAACGAATAGCCCTTTTCGGCCAGTCCCTTCTTGAGCACGGCGGCGGTCTCAATGGCATTTTTGCTGATGGTCTGGTACAGGTCATCGGTGAACAGCACATCGAACTGGATGCCCAGCAGACGGCCCTTTGCCAGCAGAGCGCCCTGCTGCTTGACCATGGTCATAAAGTGAGCCGGTGCGCCGTGGGGGAACACAACTGCCTCGCCGCAGAGCGCACCCACTTTGGTGCCGCCGATGTAGAACACATCGGTCAGGCGGGCCACATCGGCCAGCGTCACATCGGTGCCCTCGGCGGCCAGACCATAGCCCAGACGGGCACCGTCCATAAACAGCGGCATGTGGTACTTATGGCAGACAGCGGACAGCGCCTCCAGCTCTGCCTTGGTGTACAGGGTGCCGTACTCCGACGGGTGGGAGATGTACACCATGCCCGGGAACACGAGGTGGTCCACATTGCCATCGGCATAGAAGGTCCTGCACCAGTCCTCAACAGTCCCGGCATCCAGCTTGCCGTTGGTGTGCGGCAGGCCGATGACCTTGTGGCCCGTGAACTCGATGGCACCGGCCTCGTGGGCAGCCACATGGCCGGTGGATGCGGCCAGCACACCCTCCCAGCGGCGCAGCATCGATGCAATGACGATGGCGTTGCTCTGGGTGCCGCCCGAAATGAACCAGACATCGGCATCCGGTGCGCCGCACGCCGCGCGGATCTTCTCCCGCGCACTGGCGCAATAGGGATCGGTGCCGTAGCCGGAGACCTTTTCAAAGTTGGTCTCCACCAGCTTCTGTAAGATCGCCGGATGTGCACCCTCGCAGTAATCGTTTTCAAAATACAGCATATACTTTCCCTCGCTCTGCATTCAAGATAAACCTATTATCTGCTTTTTGCGCAGGGTTGTCAATGTAGAACCCCCGCGTAGGCGGGGAAAAGGAACTGGACGATAGGTTCAAGACTGCTGAACTGGGATCACCCCCGCGTAGGCGGGGAAAAGTCCCAGTCCTCTTGATGCTGCTGGTCTACATAGGGATCACCCCCGCGTGGGCGGGGAAAAGAGCAGGGTGATGGTGTTGCCGTCCTGCCGGATGGGATCACCCCCGCGTAGGCGGGGAAAAGAGGTAGCTGATGAAGGGATAGGTGGAATCATCAGGATCACCCCCGCGTGGGCGGGGAAAAGCTGTCCAGCGGCGCGTATGTTGCCAAGGACAAGGGATCACCCCCGCGTAGGCGGGGAAAAGGCTACCGGGAGTTTGGCATCGACATCTCGGATAGGATCACCCCCGCGCAGGCGGGGAAAAGCGTTGCACCGCGTCAAAAACGATCTGCGCTATGGGATCACCCCCGCGTGGGCGGGGAAAAGTACAGTCGTCCTTCCTACTCCCGGATATCTATGGGATCACCCCCGCGTGGGCGGGGAAAAGCTGGTCTTTCACGTCGGTCAGCGCGGCCAGCGAGGATCACCCCCGCGTGGGCGGGGAAAAGTTTTTGACCCTTATTTCCTGGAATATGGGTCAAAGGATCACCCCCGCGTGGGCGGGGAAAAGTTGTTGCAGTTCGCATTGCCGTTGCTGTTGACAGGATCACCCCCGCGTGGGCGGGGAAAAGGCTTCCGGCGACACCGGCATGAACCTGGATATGGGATCACCCCCGCGTGGGCGGGGAAAAGGGAACCAGGCGTTCTCATGGTATGGCAGTTCCAGGATCACCCCCGCGTGGGCGGGGAAAAGGGATGACCACGGTGCATTTCTCGAGTGTCCTTAGGATCACCCCCGCGTGGGCGGGGAAAAGTCTTTGTTACAAAACAGAGCCGTCCACCGACCAGGATCACCCCCGCGTGGGCGGGGAAAAGCCCACAGCGACACAGGGGCGTAAAGGGGTGGCAGGATCACCCCCGCGTGGGCGGGGAAAAGTCACCACCGGCATCACCACCGTCACGGCCCTGAGGATCACCCCCGCGTGGGCGGGGAAAAGCGTCGTTTGCGATTCTTCGGCGTTCTCGTTTAAGGATCACCCCCGCGTGGGCGGGGAAAAGAGGAATGGCGTTCAATGACGGAACAAAAAACGGGGATCACCCCCGCGTGGGCGGGGAAAAGTTAGCAGTTGAGGACACCAAACACTCCTACCAGGGATCACCCCCGCGTGGGCGGGGAAAAGGTCAGGCTGTCCAGCCAGTCGAGGTGCCCGGGGGGATCACCCCCGCGTGGGCGGGGAAAAGAGGCCGGCGCCGGTTTTGTTCTGCTTTACCCAGGGATCACCCCCGCGTGGGCGGGGAAAAGGGCCATCGAGGAGAAGGTCGAAGCCGCCCGCCGTGGATCACCCCCGCGTGGGCGGGGAAAAGCGCTCGGGAGTGATCCCGGGCGGGCTTTTTCTGGGATCACCCCCGCGTGGGCGGGGAAAAGTAGCCGAAGGTGCCCGCGGTGATCTGGATCATGGGATCACCCCCGCGTGGGCGGGGAAAAGCGCCTGCGAGCTCGACTACTCCCTGCACGCCTAGGATCACCCCCGCGTGGGCGGGGAAAAGCGGGGATCCCGCCGCCTTCCAGCAGGGGCACGAGGATCACCCCCGCGTGGGCGGGGAAAAGACTAAAAAGATCCCATAGAAGCGGCATTTTTATCAGCGGGCCGATCCCGTTTCATTCAGTTTTGCATAGACCTGCTGGATCAGGCGGCAGTCGGGCAGGGCGCGATGGGTCTCCTGCTGGGCAACCTCAAAATACCGGGCCAGCGTGAGCAGCTTATAGTTCATCACCCCCGACACCTTACGGCGGGCAAGGGGCAAAACATCGATGCTGCGGTTGGTAAGCAGGGGTCTGTCATTCCGAATGCAGGCCGCACGCAAGAAATCGAGATCAAATTTCAGGTGATAGCCCACCAGCGTGTCTTTGCCCACGAATGCGAGGAACGCCTCCAGCGCGGCCAGCGGCTCCATACCGCCGCTCCGCTCCTCCGGCGTGATGCCGGTGAGCTTTGCCACCACATCCGGCAGAGGTTCTGTGCCCCGGACAAGGGCCGAAAATTCTTCGGCAGGCTGACCATCCCGCACACGGAGAGCGCCGTATTCCACAATGGCATCTGAGGCGGCGTTCAGACCGGTGGTTTCAAGGTCGATCACGGTGTAGCTTTCTTCCTTGGCAGGGGCGGCGGCTTTCTTCCGGGCCATCTTCTGAGCCATCTGGCGTTTGGCCGCGTTGCTGAATCCCGGTTTGAGATCAGCCGCCGGGGCCTGCGTCCGGGGCAGCGGGCGGCGCATCAGCTTGATGCCCTCGAAATCAACGGCCTCCCAGCTGGTGTTGTGGGTGCGGAAATCCATCCGCTGTTCGTTGTTGGTGTTGAACACCAGCGTTGCCTGCCCATTTTTCAGGTTTTCGCAGACGCGATCCCAGATGGCATCCCGCACACGGCTGCTCACATTGCCCACATACACGCCGGTGTTGATCTCGCACAGCCACTTGGATAGGTCACCCCGCAGGCTGGGCGGACAGTTTGTCATAGTCAGGACAACGATGGCTCCTCACCTTCTTCCGCATCGAAGTAGTTTACGCCGTTGGCAACGGTGCCGATCTTGCTGTCCCAGAGATAGACCGCTTCCGGTTCCGCCGCCTGCTCCTCTTCGTTCAGGAGCAGCCAGCGGACATCGTGCACCATCCGCTCCAGAATATGATGTTCCACCATGGCATCCCGCACACGGCGGCGCATAACGGAGGGCAGATCCTGCGGAGCCTGCGCCGCCACCTCGAAGGCCAGCGGGATGACCACCTCGGCTTTGTACAGGTCGGCGATATCGTACACAAAAGAGCCCTCGTGCTTGACGTGGACAAATCCCAGTCCCGGCGCGCAGCCCAGCGCAGTGATGACCGCAAAGGCCAGGCCGTACAGGCAGGCCGTGCCCGCCGAAAGGGCCTGATTGACGAGGTCTCCTGCAGAAAAATCATTGGGGTCATACACCCGGCCATTCCATTTGACACCGGTGACCTTTGCGGCCTTGCGGTATGCCGTGCGTACCCGGCTGCCCTCCCGGCCCCGGAGCTGCTGGGTGGTCAGGCGGGAAACATCCTCATCCGGGAAACGGAGCTGGTACATTTTGCGCACCACTTCCAGATGCTCCCGCTGGTTGGAAAAGCGCTCAGCCTGCCGTTCCAGCAGGCGGGAGTGCTCACTCAGGGCACGGCCATGGGCGTAGAACCGCACGCCATGCTCCCCCACCCAGACCGCTGCCACACCGGTATCCCCCATCAGCTCCATGGCACGGTGGGTCACACGGGTGCCGGGCCCCAGCAGCAGGACAGAGATGCCCGCTGCCGGAACCTGAACGATTCCCTTTTCATCCGTTACGGTAATGGCTCCATTGTCCCGGCCAAGGGTGCAGTGTTCCAGATACAGAAAGGTCATCCGGTCCCGGAGCTGCGGCAGCGCCTGCCGTTCGGGCCGCGCAATGCCCGGCATCTCAGCCATGGTCTCCTCCCCTGTGGATGATGGTCATCAGGCCAAGGCCATAGGCCTTGCCCCGGCCAACGCCCTCGCACAGCAGGGCCTTGAAGGCCTCTGGGTCCGTTACCTGCAGAATGCCCTCGTAGGTCACAGCCAGCAGGGTAACGGGCCGGGTGCCGTTTTTCTTGAAGTGATAGGTCTGCTTCCGGGTCACTGCGAAGGACCCCTCCGAGACGGCAAAGCCGTGCTTTGCGGCCTGCGCCCACAGCCATTCCTCCTGCTCCACCTCGAGATAGCAGGGTTTCAGGGTGCCCCGGGCCGTATGGTCGGCAGAGTCTTTTTTGCTGCGGGTGGGGTTGGCAGTCAGGCGGAACTGCCAGCAGCTGCCCGCTGTCACCCGTTCCAGCAGCGGGTCATAGGGCCGGGTCTCCGGGGGCGCACCGGTGCCGAACTGCGCACACAGGGCGGTCAGATCCGGCCGTTCCTCACTGAGCAGGAGCAGGTACAGTTTTTCTCCCAGCTGATCCAGCCGCCACAGCCTGCGGCGGCGCGCACCGGCAAAAGCGTTTTCCACCGCACCATGGAATTTCTGGGGCGAGATCAGCGCCACCATGGTCTCACGGCGGGTCGGGTCAAGTTCTGCGCGGGATAGATACATGATTCCTCACCTCAATTCTGCCATTGCGTCATGTTCGGTCGCGCCGGGCATTTCCGGCGGGTTTGTGTTCCACTCCCGCACCGGGCGGAAGCCGTACTGCCGGTGGATGGGGCTGAACGACACCGCCAGATCACGCCGGGGCACAGCAGCAGCATCCGCCGGGTCCGAGTCTGCCACGATGCGCAAGGGGGCCCCATTCCTCTGTTTCACCAGCAGCGGTTCGGCCCGCAGGGTATCCAGCAGTTTCCCGGCCCGGAGGCCAAGGCAGAGCGGCAGGGTGGGGGGGCAGGAACGCCGCCCCAGATACAGCGGGTAGACCGGATGTTTCAGGGCCGTTTCCAGCTCCTGTAACAGGGCGGTGTCCTCGCTTTCCAGCCCCACCAGAAAGACCGCATCCTGCAGGTAATGGCGGTAGGTCACATAGGGAGCTTTGCCTTTTTTCCGATCCTCTTCCCGGTTGGCTGTGTGGAAATCCACCAGCAGGCTGCCCTCCCGGTCAGCACGGACGGCAAAGTGCAGGCCGTTCAGCCGGGCAAGGCCTGCGGCATCGTCCCGGTGCAGGCCCAGAGCCGCCGCCAACAGGCCAATGACACCGCTTTTGGTGGGTTCCCGGTTCGTTTTGCGGGTCTCAAATTTGGAATCCGCACCCCACGATTGCAGGGGCGCGGCCAGCCGAAGCAACAGCATTGCCATGGTCACACCTCATTTCCGGGCAGCTTCTCCTTTACGGCACGTTCCAGCGCGGTGAGCATCTGGTTCAGGGGCATGGCCGGGGCCAGCTCGTCCAGCCCGATGCCCACAGCAAAGCTCTGGGCCGGAGCATCCGCATAGCAGGCATACACCTGCTGCGCATACTGCTTCAGTGCCGTCTTGGAGGGTTCCGCATAGCCCTCGGGGCTCTTGCGCACCGGCTTTTCAAAGGCACCGCAGAGGTTCACAGGCTGATCCTCCCGCAGGGTGACATAGACAGCATCCGGCAGGGTGCGGTTGGCAAAGCTGTTCTGCTTTCCGGTGGGCATGGAGCGGATGAAGGCTTCGCCGAACACCCGGACAGCCTGGGCTGCCTTTTCAGCCCCCAGCAGGTGTACCAGTTCCACCATGTTGACGGTGGCATAGCGATACAGGGTGGAAGAGTTGTACTCCACCGTGCCCAGATGGCCCGCACCTGCCGAATCCTCCGGGGCACAGTCATCCACAGCGGTGAAGTAATCAAACTCGTTCTGCACGGCATGGGTGGAGATGCTGTGGGCCACCTGAGCGGCGGCATCGTAATTCAGGGAAGGATCGCTGGCGACCATCCGGCCAAACAGAGCCATATCCACCGAAGGGTTCTCCTTCAGGGCCTTTTTGTAGTCATCCTTCTCCTCGCAGTCCTCGGCGGCCAGCCGGGCCAGCGCCCGGGCCTGGGCCGTGCTCAAAAAGAGCAGGGCGGCGTTGTTGTCATCTTTCAGCTTGATGCCTGCATTTTCCAGTGCCTTTTTTGCATCCTTTTTCAGTCTGGCATCGTCCAGTTCAGGAGCCAGTGCGGCCAATTCCCCGGCCACAAGGTCAGTTGCTTTCAGGGTACGTTTTCCAGTCTCGACCATGTCGGCCATTTCTTCGGCAAACATTTTGCGGATCGCGTGCTTCCACGCCTGAGAGGATACCCGGGCGCGGGTGGCACCGCCATAGACAGCCGTCTTGGGGCTGCCGGTATCGTCGCGGTTCACACAGCTGGGCGGCACCGTTTGCAGCACATGAAAATCAACATACAGACGCTTGGTATCCATTTCAATTCTCCTTTTCTTCGGTTTCAGGTGTGTCGGCATTCATCTGGTAGAGGTCCCGGCCCCACTGCAGGCGGACATTGGCTGCCTGATCCGGGAGCTGGAACCGGTACAGCTCCACAGCCAGCCGGGGGTAATCCAGTTTCAGCTTCGGTTCGTTTCCCCGGAACAGTTGCACCATCCCCCGGAGGTAGTGGGACACCTCGGGCATGGAATCCGCTGTGGCCAGTGCGTTGAACCGGCGCAGGACGCTGCTCTCGGTCCAGTCCTGCGCGGCAGCTGCGGAATTCTGGGCCAGCAGGCGCACCGCCCTGCCCAGCGTGCAGCCCTTTTCATTCATGGAAACATTCTCTTCTCCCTGCTGGTGCAGGGCGTAGAGAGTCAGGGCAAGGTAGACCGCCCACTCGGCTTCCGATGGTTCCCGGCACTCCCCTGCCGCCGTTTCCCTGCCCCAGAGCTCTTTGGGCAGTTCCTGCAGGAAGCTGCCCCACAGCGCCGGCAGGTCGCCGGGCTGATGCCCAACGCCCCGGCGCAGCTCTGCCAGCTGGGCACGCCGCTGGGGTTTGGGCAGGCTCCACAGCCCGCTCAGCTGTCCGGCCACATAATCATGGATCGCATCCGTTATCATGCTGTTCCTCCTTCTTTCTTCGGGTAGAGCTTCCGCAGATTGTACAGGAAGCTATTGTAGGCCTTGGGGGCCGTATACAGAACGGTTTTCTTTTCGTCCTTTTTACCGCCTGTTTTCACCTCGACCCTATGGCCCACAAAGGCGGCATTTCCGGCCCGCTCCACCATCTGGCGGCCCAGCTCTGCGGCCAGTTTGCGGGCTTTCTCCTGCCATTCATCGGCTTTTTCGTCCAGCTTGTCCGTTTCGGGGTCAATGCTCTGCAGCCAAAGCCGGAACGGCTGGTCGATGGTAAAATAAAACTGAGTGCGGGCGGATTCCGCGGTCGTATCGTTCTTATCTCCCGCCGCAAGGGAGAGCTCCCACGCAAGGCGGCCGACGCATTGCGCGGCCTGCTCGCAGTTTTCCACCTCATCCTCTACTCGAGATTGCCATGCACGGCCCAATTCATTTAGCAAAGCCAGTTCCATAGAAAGCTGATCCGTATAACAGTCTGTCATGGAGTTGCTCATCTTGCCATATTCCACACCAAGCGCACATATCTGCAAATGCTCTTTTCTGCTCAGTATCTTCTCGTTTTGCAGTAAGGTATTCCACCAGATCACTCCGGGAACATGGCTATCGATTCCAGTCAGAGCCGAAAACTCTCGCCAAAGTTGTTTGCTCATACTATGCACACGCGGGTAATAGTATCGTGGGTTATTTTTGCTCTCTTCTTTTTTATTCCAGAGCGTCATCGGTTCGGCAAATGCATTCGTTGAATCAAAGAAATCTCCACCAAGCACAGTACAACCTGTCACCCAGCCTTCCTGACGCTTCAGCAAAATTCTTCGGTATTGCATCGTCATCAGTCCAGCAAAGTTATCCGGGCAGGGTACTTCTGTGCGTTCCTCTGTCCGGGCTGCATCCAGCTCCCAACAGGGAGCATCCTCTTCCCAGAGCTTTCCACCGTCCCGCAAGAACATCAGATTTCGCATCAGAGTATCAAACAGGTTTGCACCTTTTACATAGACAACGCCCAGTCTGCCCAGCCAGCCCGGCCCCATAGAAGGCAGCGTTCTATCCTTTGCCTTTTTCTTTGCCGCAGTATCGTCGTAATTATTCAAAAAAACAAGCCATCTTGCCGCCTGTGGATAGGTCAGCCGCTCTTTCGCTTCGCCTGAATAGGCAGAAAACAAGCTGTCCTTATTTTCGCTTTCAAAGATTTCACCGTTCAATTTTTTGGCCCGGAATGGGCTTCCGATCTTCGCTTCCGGCACCTGCCAGAAGGGGCGTTCCGGGTGGAAAAGCCAGAAGCGGTCCCGCCACTGCTCCAGATAGGCCCGGATGGGCGCTTCCGGAAAATGCCCCAGCCGGTACAGCTCCTCCCAGCGGATCAGGGCATCGTCCGTTTCCTCAAAGGGGGCCGGCGTACCGTTTTCATCCACCCGGGAAAACACCGTGTGCAGAACCGCCAGCAGCAGCCGCAGCATGGCGGCATCCTGCGTGGGCAGTTCTCCGGCCAGGTCGCGGTATTCGTGGGCGTGCAGCAGGGCATCCGGCAGAGAAACTTCCTGCACGGTGTAATCCTGCCCGCGCACCCGCACCCAGCGTTCCTCCAGCAAATTATACTCAATTTGCTTCATTCTCTTCCTCCTTCCGGTAGGTCAGACCGTTTTCACGGTCGTATTGCAGCACCTGCCCGGCAAGCTGTGCGGTCAGGTGGTCATCCAGCAGTAAGATCAGTTCTCCCCGCAGCAACGGCGACTGCTGCCACAGCCCGAACACTTCCCGGTTCCGGGCTTCCAGTGCGTCGATGGTCTGTTCCACCGACCACCGTTTGCTGAAATATCCGGGCAGGCGCAGCTTCTGCCGTGCAATTTGAAGCGCCATCTCCGGCTGAGGCGGCTCGTCCGTGGGCACGCAGGCACCGGGCTGCCCCGTTTCATCGGGCAGGAAGCGGACATTTCCCGCCGCATCCCGCATCAGGACCAGCACGTCAACAGAAGGGTCTCCGTCACGCACCGCCGCGCGGGCACCGTTGTCACTGACAGCACCCACATCATCCATCCAATTATCCAGCGTATTCCGGGAAGGGCGATTTCTGTGCTCTTCCGGCGGCAGGATGGTAAAGGTCTCTGCCTTGCCCATTTTGATTTGCTGGGCCTTTTCGTACTCCGCCCGGGCCGCCATGCTCTGCGGGCTGGCGGGCAGCGGATCGGGCTCCCAGCCATAGACATCCTGCACCAGCGGAGCGATATCATGGGGCAGGGTGATGGCGGTGGGCAGGAACTTGCGGGTGCGCCAGAGCAGCCATTCCCCGTAAACCGCCCTGCTGCCCTCGTCGAAGTCCTCCGTCCCAGTGTCCAGCACGACACAGCGGGCCTGCGCCACCGGCCGGGGACGGGTACGGTTCTCGTGGCGGTGCAGCCGTCCGATGCGCTGTAAAAGCAGATCCATGGGGCAGAGCTCTGTGACCAGAAAATCCAGATCGATATCAAGGGATTGCTCGAGCACCTGCGTGCCCACCACAATGAGCTTATCCCGCTGTTCCGGGGTGGAGTGCTTGCCGATGCGCTTCATCAGCGCCTCTTCTTTGGCGGCACGGTCGGGCATAAGGAACTGAGCGTGGAATACCACCACCTCAAACTCCGGCAGTTCTGCCCGCAGACGAGCCGCAATGGCCTGCGCCTTTTTCACGGTATTGACGATCACGCCCACACAGCCGCCCTCCTGCAAGGCACTGCGCAGAGTGTCAGTCAGCTGTTCCTCGGTCAGCGGGAATGTCTCCACTCTGCGTGGTTCGGTTTCCAGCGGGATAGTCGTCTGCTCCACCCGTTTGCCGTCCGTCCAGGTCAGCAGCGGATAGCCCCGGCAGGTCTGCCATAAGCCGTCCGGGGCGGTTCTTCCATTCAGGTAGGCCCTGACCAGCTCGACCCGGCGCTTGGCGGGCAGGGTAGCGGAAAGCAGGATCACCGGCACTTTGTACCGGCCCAGCCAGGTCAGCGCCCGGTCAAGATAGCAGTTCATGTAAGCGTCATAGGCGTGGCACTCGTCAATGACCACCACCTTGCCCGCAAGGCCAAGGTGGCGCAGCATCACATGTTTTTGCTGTAACGCCGCCATCAGCAGCTGATCCACCGTGCCGATGACAAAATCAGCCAGCAGCCCCTGCTTATTGCCGCGGAACCACTGATGCACCATCACCCGGCTCTCCGGGTCAGCATCGGGGTTTGCTTCCAGATCCTCCTCCACCCGCACCGTGTCCTGCTGCAATCGGAGGTAGGCCTCGTTCAGTTCGGCCATGCCGTGGGCCAGCTTGATGGAGTGCTCCAGCCCATCCGGCTGCTTTTCGGCCCATGCCAGCAGCCGCCCAAAGATGCCGTTGGCGGTGGCCTGAGTGGGCAGACCAAAGAAGATGCCGCCCTCACCACCGTGCTTGGCTAAAATCTCTGCCGCGCCCAGCGCGGCCTCCGTCTTGCCCACGCCCATCTGTGCTTCCAGAATGAACATCCCCGGTTCCTGGGCCTGGCTGACGGCTTCCAGCATGGCCCGCTGGACTTCGTTGGGCGGAAAGCCGAACCGTTCCGCAAACGCCCCCGGTTCCGTCACATCCGACTGCACCTCCCACGGAGAGGTCAGGTCCAGCGCTTCCCACGCTCGATCGACACGGGCGGGATACAGGGTATCGCTGCCCACCTCTTCCACAGGGATGAGCGGAAAGTATCGGGTATTGCTGGCGACCCAGTCCGCCATGATGACCAGACCGGTCAGCAGGATCTCAGCCGGGATGGTCAGCTGCGGCAGCTCGTCCACGCTGGAAAAGCCGCTTTCCTGCAAGACGTAGTCAAACAGTTCCCGCCAGCAGCTCTCCCAGAATTTCTGCTCGCCCTCGGGCCAGTAGTTGGATTCCCAGCAACCTTCTTCTTCCTCATCGCCCAGCTGGTCAAGTACGTCCTTCCCGGTTTGTGGCTTGCCGTGGTGTGCTCCTGCTACCGATGCAAGCCCATTGGGGCATTTCAGCCACCGCAAAATGGCCTCACTCGCCAGCGCGTGACGTGAATACTTGCGGTTCTGTTCCCGGTAACTGAGCGTTGTGTATTTTTCCAGGTGCTGTCCGGGCTCCGGCAAATGTGCCATCATTGGCCCCTGGAAAGCCGCGGATATCTTCCCCAGGTCGTGAACCCACCCCAGAAAGCAGGCGGTCTGTGTCAGCAGGTCCTCGTCCAGCTCGATATGCTGACGGACGCTTTCCGGCAGCCACTTCTGCACCAGATACACCATAATACCCGCCGTATCCCGCAGGTGCATCCAGAGCGGCAGCCAGAAACCGCTGTTCACCGGGTCTGTTTTACCTGCAAACAGCCGTACCTCGTAAGAAAGCGTTCGTCGTCTCATCCTGTTCCACCTCCACTGCAGTCAGGAAAATCGCTTTTTCCGCATCATCGGGGTTTCTCTGAGGATAGAATAGCACACAAAAAGTCCTATAAAGCGGACTTTTACTGTTTTTCTCATGGTTTTTTCAGTTTTTTTGATGTCTGCCGTTTTCCGGCTGTTACCCCCGCAAGGCGGGGAAAGTGTTGCTCCCTATCAAGCATTCGGAGCACATCCGCTGATGCAGATCACAGAGACATTACATATCATGCATTGTTCTAAATCTCTGTACACCAATATTACACCTTTTTTCCCAACTTTACAAGCGGATTCTTCCGATTCAGCAAATGGCACAAAAACCGCCCCGGCTTCCTGTTACAGAAACCGGGGCGGTTCGATTGCGTTATTTGTGCTTTTTCAAGCGCTCACGCAAAACCTTGCGGGGATTCTTGATCGCAGCCTGGGCGGGTGCCAAAATTACAGAGCGTTTGGAGTAACGATGATATGTTATTTGTGATTTTTCAGTTTGCCTTACTCCATCTCCGCAATGATCTTCTCCAAATTTTCTTCCTGCAAATAGAATTCCGACAGTTTTGCCTTGTCATATAGAACGAATGGGCGGCGTTTGCAAGGAGCAGTCATACACAAAACGCCCCCGGCTTCCTGTCATGGAAACCGGGGGCGCTGCGGTTTTATGGGAAACGCCTCAGGCGCTGCAAAGCCTCAGTGCAGCAGAGAGCTGACCCATGCCCGGGCGGCTGTCTTGGCCTGGAGCTTATTGTACATCTTCAGGGTGGTGTTGTACACCTTCTGGCTCATGGCATTGCTGGCGTTGGTGGCGGCAGCCTGCTTGGCCTCCAGCGTGTCGGCGGCGGCAACGGCGTCCTTCATATCGGCGTAGTCGGCCATGATCTCCTGCTGGAGCGCGGCGTAGCTGGCCTTGGCTGCAGCCTGATCCTTTGCGGTGACCTGATTGCCATTGCTGCCGTAGGTCAGCAGGTTGGAGAGGGCGTCACGCACGCCGTAGAAGGAGTCGGTCCAGTCGTCCGGGTAGGTGTAGTAGCGGCCCTTGGCATCCTGATACCAGACGCCCTCGGTGGGCTGCTCGTCGGAACGGGTGACCTTATGGACCGAGACCTTGTAGACATCTGCGGTGTCGGTGGTCAGCATCGGATAGTAAGGGACGAAGGCGTTGTACACGTCGTCGTCAAAAGCGGTCCACTCGGTAATGGCGGTGTTCAGATCGCCGGTGGCGCTCACCTGGAACAGATGAGTCTCCACATTGCCCGTCTTGCCGATGGGCTCGGTCTGAAAGAAGTGGATGGAATCCTCCACCGAGAACTTCTTGGTCAGCTGGATATTGGAGTAGACCGGGACGATGGCACCGTTCTCGCCGACGTTGCTGATGGCAAAGTCGGTCTCACTGTAGTTGTCCTTTGTAAAGGTGTCGGTGCCGTACAGGTAGTTCAGGCCGGCTGCCATGCGGTCCGATGCGATGTCGCCGTTGTAGGAGGCATCCAGGTCGATGACGTTGGCAGCGGCATCGCCCACAAAGGTACCGGCCTTCTGGGCCACGGAGATCAGGTTGGCAGAGGCCACCACATGGTCGGTGTCATCCAGATCGATCTTGCCCATAGCGGCGACGTTGGGCTGCATGAAGACCACGCTGGAGGAGAGCTTCAGGGCAAGGTAGGTGTGGCCCGTCAGGTTCTCCACGAACCAGGTCTCGTTCTGATCGGCAATGAACACGCCGGAGCCGCCGGCTGCACCGGCGTTGTCGTAGATGGAGGTCAGCAGGGCAACACCCTCGCGGGCCGTGGAAGCTTCGCTCAGCAGCACCGTGGTGATCTCGGCTTCCTCAATGCCGTTGTCCACATAGGGATCTACGCTCAGCACGGCGTCGGTGCCGTAGAGAGACTCGGTGGCAGAGACCATGACGCCCTTCTCGTTGGTGCCAGCCTCCTCATAGGGGGTGTGCTCGTGGGTGCTGTCGCAGTCCGGGCAGACACCCAGACCGTTGTCGTCCCGGCGGGCGGTGTAGCGGTAGTTGTCGTGGGTGAAGGTGTAGGTAAAGCCGTAGCAGCCCTCGTACACCTCGCCCGCGGTGTGCTTCCCGGCAGGGCTGACGTTGAACAGCTTGTTGTAATCGTTGGTGCCCAGATCCTCGATCCGGCCAAACATGGTGGTGCCATCCTCGGTGAGGTCGCTGCCGACATAGAGTGCCGTGCAGGCGAAGGCGGAAGGAACCACGGCAAGCGTCATCGCACAGGCGATGAAAGCCGCAGCAATTTTCTTCTTCCAAGACATAATAGTATCGATCCCTCTCTTGTTGATTGTCGGCATTTCGTCGGCAGGTGTTATAATACACCCATTTTAATGAAAATGCAAGTATTTTCCCGAAATTTTAGCATATATTCATTTTTATATGGTATATATTCATACCGCGTTTTTCATCTGCCCCTCCGTGAGCGCAAAAAACCGCCCCGGCTTCCTGTTACAGAAACCGGGGCGGTTCATTATGCTTTATTCGTGCTTTCTCAAGCCCTCACGCGATTACTTGCGGGGGTTCTTGATCGCAGCCTGAGCGGGTGCCAAAATTACAGAGCGTTCGTTTTACTCCACCATGACATTAATCATTATCGAATGACCTTTCTCGAAAGAAGCACCAAAAAATAGCTTGTCATTGTCACTCCAGAGAACGCCTCTACCAATGAAACCATCTTCGTTGCAAGTGTAGCAGGAAAAAGATCGCCATAGCCTACTGCAAAAAAAGTAATGGCACTCGCATAAATGCACTCTAGCCATCCACTTACTCCTTGATATTGTAAACATGGCATTACATAATATGCCGTTCCGAATATTAAAATCAGAAGAATTATAGTTAAAAATGTTCGGCACGGTTTGGTTCCATATCCGCTAATCCAATCCAGCAGCCTGCGTAATCCTCTTATATAATATCTTTTTTCTTCTTTCGTTTTCGCTTTTTGATAATGAAGATGACAAATATCTTCATTATCATATTCCCCGAGCTGTCTAAAATTTTCCTTTAGCATCAAGAGTTGTTCATTCTTTTTTTCGGTAATCTTTTCAACTAGTTTAGGAAAGTCTTTAAAATAAATTCTCCCACTATTGATTGCATCCTCAAATGATACTTCTTCTGTATCTTCTAATGCAATCCTTAAAATATTTGTATTTATGCAATCATTAAATAGAAATCTTTTTATGCTTCCACTAAGATTACTTTTACCCAAAATTTCACAACACAGCAATTCCAAGCAATCAAATCTTGCTTCTCTAATGTCTAATTCTCTTATTGACGCATTAGACAACTTTACTTGAGAAATATTTGATTTCACAAAACACAAATTTTCAAAAGTCTTCGGCAGCGGATCCAAGCAAACCTCTGTTTCTTCTGTTTTGGCACATAAAAAATCCAAACTTAAAGATTGCGTCATTAGCATCGTTAAAATTTTCGATTTGCGGGCTTTTATGTAACGAAATGATACTTCTGGTGTAAAATATCTACTTCCGCCACACTCAATTCCTCCTAATGAAATCTCCGTTTCTATAATATGAGCCTCGCTAAATTCAACATTTCCATTTACAAGGGTAATATCGCATATATCAAGATTTAGATTATAAAATCCTGCATATGAAAAATCCAAATCTTCACTTTGAATCTTCAACTGCATAAGATGAATCAGTTTTGGCTCTTCAGAATAAAAAATCGCTGCCCTAGCTGTTATTTTTTCATATTCTCTATAAGGATTTCCTTCTACTTCATAAGGTACTTTATCTCCAAGCCACTCAAATTCATCTATATACGTATAATCCAAACATATCTCTTTTTCTTGCCAATAATACTCCTCCAATTTTTTATAATCTGGAATTTCTAGTTGTGCAATCTGTTCTTCCTTGCCACTCTCGCTTAGTTGGTATACCGCAACACTTTTCCCAGATCCTACGTTCGTTGTATTATGAGGGTAAATTCGCCCATCTTGTTTATTTGTGATTTTTTCATCCCAAATCCAGAATTTTTTCTCAGGATTTGAAACTTCTTTCGTTATAAGTTTCATATTTTGCCTCGCACCTTTTTCATGTGCATCTTCCAATTTACTCCTGTTTCCCTTTCATCATCTGACCCAGAATCGCATTCTTCGTGCTATCACTCAAATAGGCCTTGTTTAGCGTTTTCTTAGTATAATTCAGATAAGTTCCAGCCGTTTTCTCTGTCAGAAGTGCAGTAAAGTAACGTTCCCAGCTGAAATAGTCTTTGCCATCGATGTAGTCAGACGGTGTCTGCAATATCTGTGCAACCTCCGTATCTTTCAGGATTCCAGAAGAAAGTATCAGCCATTCAAAGGATTCCGGCAAATATAGCACTAGATTTTCTCTTGTATGCACCAGCTGCAATACCCTGTCCATTTCAGGACCAAATGCTGCACCATCTGCAATCACCATAATTTTTTCATCCCTATGAGCCTTCAAATAGGAAAACACATTGGACTTTCCGTTTGCAGTATCACACTGCATTTGATGCTCTGCACAGACCGCGTCAAAAAACTGATAACCCGAATTGCTGTCCTCAGTCAAGATCTTCTCCAGCTTAATATTCTCAGTCGTACTATCCGGGTAAATTCG
>ENA-OQHR01000805-OQHR01000805.1-human-gut-metagenome-genome-assembly--contig:-NODE-805-length-19540-cov-12.264605_pt1 | contig 19540 bp, 17 predicted proteins | sample MGYA00242566_ERZ504725 | MGnify/ENA primary metagenome ERZ504725 (study PRJEB26092, sample SAMD00036217) | human gut metagenome | host: Homo sapiens | study: EMG produced TPA metagenomics assembly of... | reverse complement strand
ATATCATCAAAAGCATACTCGTTGAAGTAGGAATGAAACATAGAAGTTTATAACTTTTTATAAGTTTTCAGTAACGGTATTTCGTTATGAATCTTTTAAATGAAGATAATGTCGTCCATGTATTTCTCAACAAGCTGGGTGACATCGTGATCGCCAATCTTCTTTTTATTCTCTGCTGCATCCCCGTGATCACCATTGGGCCATCACTAACTGCCCTTTATCACTGCATGATGCGTACAGTAAAAGGGAATAACAACGGCACAACGAAAACATTTTTCAGAGCTTTTAAGGAAAACTTCAAACAGTCACTGATCATATGGCTGCTGATCCTTGCTGCCGGAACCATGCTCATCCTGAATATCCGCTTTCTGCTCCATGCAGAAGGAAGCGCTGCACATATGCTGTTTTATCTTTCTGTGGGGGTTCTGACTTTGCTGATAATTTTTACTTTATACATATTCCCGGTAATCGCAACCTTTGCTAATACACTGGGGGCACTTTGCAGAAATGCATTTCTGCTGGCATTTATGCATTTCCCCACAACGATCGCCATTGCGGTGATCACGATCTTTCCATTGTATATGACATATCTCGATGCAAAGCTACAGCCACTTTACGCATGCTGCTGGTTTTTCTTTGGATTTGGACTTGTAGCTTTTATAAATTCGATGCTGTTGTATCGATTTTTTAAGAAGCTGCTTCCTCCGGAGGAGGATATTTCGCTTTTGTGATGAAAAGCTTGGGAAAATTGTTATTTATTTAGATATAGTATTTTTAGATATAGTATTTTCGCTTTTCAAAGCGGAGGAAATCTGCGAGGGGGAAAGCACTCAGAGTTGCGAAGCCCGTTTTTCCCCCTCGCGCTCCCCCTTTCCGGGCACGCAATTGTTGTGCGTTGTCCTACACTCTCCTCAAAACAACCAGCCCATCATTCTCACCAAGAACCACATTCCGGCCACCATTCAGTACATCACCCTCAGTCTCTCCAAGGCTAACACACCTCCACTGCCCCTCAGGCAAAGTCACACTTCTGACAACCTCCCCCTGCTTCCAAACAGGCGCCACCAAAAGCGCATCACCAACCATAAACTGATCCATCACCCTCTCCATACCCTGTCCAGGGAAAACAAACTCCATAGAACGGGCAATCGGCTCACCAGTAACTTTCGCACACTCTACAGCCTTGAAAATCTCCGGCAGACATTTCTCTCTGAGCGCCAGCGCAGCCTTAACCTTCTGAAAATCCGCCTCAGGCAGCACCCTCCACGGAGAAGCCGAAAACTGCATCACCGGCATCAAAGCCGCGATCTGTGCATACCGCACAAACATCTCCGGCGTACACGCATTCTCATTCCCATTCAAAAAGCAGGTATACTCACCCCCGCCAATCATATCCGGACTGCCAAAAGGATGCCCAGTAAGCCCCTGGAGCAACGTATCCGGGATCAATCCCGCAATACCACTCTCATCCCACTTCGTCTGCTTATCACAAAGTCTCTGCATCAGAGAATAACCCCCGGCCCGGAAACACACTCTCAGCTCATTAAACGCAAACTGCTCTCCAAACTCAGCCCAAAGCCTGGACAACTCATCCGTAGAAACATCACGGAACAGCTTATCACCCGCATGATAATAACAAGGATCACCCGCGTCCAGTTTAAAGCCATCCACACCCATATCCGTCAGAACATCCAGCTGATCCTTCAGCCACTTCATCGCATCCGGATTCGTCAGATCCAAAGCTGCAGAATACCCATTCCACCACTCCAGGATACGAGGTTTTCCCTCCGGAGTTTCAATCAGAAAATGCTTATCCCTAGCCTCCCGGAACTCCAACGTATCCGGAGTAATAAACGGACAGATCCACAGCATCACAGAAAATCCCATCTCATGCAATTCTTTGAGCATCGCCTTCGCATCCTTGAAATTATCCCCCCTGAACTGCCACCTTCCATAATAAGGAGACCAGCCATCATCGATCATCAGAACACCGGATGGAAAACCATTTTCCAGAATACCTTTTGCATATTTCAGGATATTCTTCTGGGTCTGATAATAGGTAAGTTCGATCCAGGAATTGTATACCGGTACTTTGAAAAACCTGTCTGAAAGTTTGATCTCATGAAATGGAAAATGCGCTTTCATGGCTGCCAGGTATGCACCTCGCAGATCATTGAAGCCATCTTTCAGAATGATAGGTTCCGGACCTTCCGCCAGGATCTCACCATTTCTGAAAGAAATGTGAAAACCTGCATCGCTCCAGATGTAGCGGCCTTTCGAGGAAAGGAATAAAGGCATGATCTGATTGTGGGTTGGGTTTTCGCGGAAATCCCAGTCCACAATGTCGTCTGCACCTACGGGCTGGCGGTAGCCTTCATAGACTGCACCACCGTACCAGAATTCGTTTTTTAATATAGTTGTTTTCATGTTGAGGCTCCTCCTTTTATATGTAAATCTATTTTTTTAATGTTGAGGTTATTTTTGGGGGTATTAGTGTAAATTTATCCGCTTTTCAAAGCGGAGGAAATCTGCGAGGGAGAAAACACTCAGAGTTGCGAAGCCCGCTTTTCCCCCTCGCACTCCCCCTTTCCGGGCACGCTATATTGTCGTACGCTGTGGAAATGTGTTAATGTATTGGCACGGCGATGTATTCTACGGTATTGATAATGCTACGCTACACCGATGTATTCATCCTGCTCCGCTGTGTTCCTCTATATTCCTATGTATTGATATCTCATCCCGGCGCCACTGCATTGCCACAACAACTCACCTCCAAGTCGACAGCGAAACGCCTCGACCCATTCTTCCCCGGCAGACCACAGGGAAACTCTGCCTTTCGTCCCAGTCATCCAGCGTAGCGCTGATGACTCATCCAACTCCCGGGAAAACACCACCATTCCCACTCTGAACCAAATCCCCTCTCCGCCAGCCACATTTTCTCCATCCCCTTCCCTCCTCACCTGTAATCCCTCCCGCCATCGCCACTCTATCCCTTCCGCCCTGAAATACCAGCCCGTGAGGTGTGTGCTGCCTGTCGGCGGACTCTGCAGGAGGGGTGCTGATTCTTAGCCGGTGGAAATCTGCGTTGCTTCAAAAATTCTCGCTGTCTGAGCGGCTTCAGACGCGAGTTCGAGAATTTTTAAAGCGCTTTTAGCAGATTTTCAGCGGCTTAGAAGTCAGCCCCCGACGAAGCCCCGCCGACAGGCAGCACACACCTCACGGGCGTCCGTATATCCATATCCATCCTTGCCCTTCCCACACCCAATATTGTATAATCACCTCATACAACATTCCATCCCATTTTGTGACCCAAAATTGCGTTTTTGTTGAATAACCCAAAAACAGGAGGCCACCCAAATGAAAAACGATTCCAAAGAAACCCAAACCCAGCACACCCTCTCCGTCTACTTCTGCGGCCAGGAAGACTGCGGTCCGAACCACTCCTTCGGCCCGGCCATGCGCCCACACTACCTTCTCCACGTGATCTTCCACGGCAAAGGCATCTACCAGTGCAGCGGCCACACCTATCATCTGAAAGCAGGCGACGCCTTTCTCATCCGTCCAATGGACTCCATCTACTACCGCGCCGACACCTCCGACCCCTGGAGCTACGCCTGGGCAGGCTTTGACGGCTCCGCCTGCAAAGAAATCCTGAAACAAACCGTATTTTCCGACACCCCAATCTTCACCCCGGAAACACCCTCCCGGCAAAACAGCCTCCTCACCCACATGCAAAGCCTACTTGACACCTTTTCCGAAAACAACGGAAACGACCTTGCCTCCACAGGAAACCTCCTCCTGATACTATCCGACATGCAAAAAAAGCCCTCCGAAAGCAGGACCGACATCTCAAACCTGTACTTTCAGAAAGCCACCGAATACATCAGAAACAACTATGCCTACCCCATCCAGATCTCAGACGTGGCACACTACGTAGGAATCGACCGTTCCTATCTTTACCGAATCTTCATGGAACATGAAAACACCTCCCCAAAACAATATCTCCTGAAACACCGCCTCCAGATGGCAACCCAGCTTCTCTGCTCCTCCTCCTGCACCATCACAGAAGCAGCTCTCTCCTGCGGCTTCCGGGACGCTCCCTCCTTCTGCAACTACTTCCGCCAGGGAACCGGCTACACCCCAAAGGAATTCCGCAAAGCCTACAGCGGAACCATCTACACCTGACCAGACACCCGTACTCCGTCCTTTACCAGCCGGTCGAAAGATGATAGCTCCTAATCGCAGTTATAACAGCAGACCGAAACAATTCCATAACAGCAAAAAAAGACGGAAACCATCCCGCAGACTCTGCAAATGATCTCCGTCTTTTATTTTTTTCCTGAAAAGAAATGCTTGATAAACACATACAAAACAATAATAAAAGCAAACACATAGCCAAAAGCCCCCAACGCCGGAATCCCCCACAGCTTTGGTTTCATATCTGTAGTACAGATAATGCTGGAACTGATCAGAAGTGCCATCACCCACAGCCCCATCACAATATTCCGCACCAGCCGCCGCAAAAGCCACGCCAGATCATCCGAGGCATGAAGATCCAGATTGATCTTTGTCTGCCCTTTCATACAGCCCTGAAGAAAATCTGCTGCCAGAGAAGGAATATCCACTGCACGTTTCAGGGACCAGGCAAGATTTTTTCCTTCTTTTTTTATCTCACGCTTCCAGTTCCCATTGCTGAACAGCTGCTCCTTGAGCCTTGCCGCAGCAATCTGTGTCATATTGATGTCCGGACATATCTCAGCCAGAACCCCCTCCACATGAGTCAGCCCCCTTGCAAGCATAGTCAGTCCGTGAGGCATCATGATCTTATTTTCTTTCATGACCTCCATCAGGTCCACCATCACTTCAGCCACATCAATGTTCCCCATATCCGCAGTACCGTATTTCTCCATAAGTCCGCGGATATCCTCATAAAGCTTGCTGGAATCCGGTTTGCCTTTAAACTCCCCAAGAGCCAGGACCGCATCCTGGATCTTGCCGATGTTGTTCATGGCAACCCCTTCAATAGCTTCTGCGATCAGCTGACGATCGTGCTCTGTAAGCCGCCCCATCATTCCCATATCGATCCAGACGATCTTTCCATCCTGGATCCGCACGTTTCCCGTATGTGGATCCGCATGGAAAAAGCCATCCTCCATCACCTGTTTGATGAAATTATCCACATATTTCGTTCCGACCTCATTAAGATCATAACCATTGGCCAGAAGCGCAGCCTTGTCATTGACAGCAAAACCGTCAATATATTCCATCACAAGAATATGCGGCGAAATATACTCACGGTAGAGGATCGGTACTTTAACAAAAGCCACATCTTTGTTCTTTTTTGCAAATTCCGCCATATTTGCAGCTTCCGTCAGGAAATTCATCTCCTCCTGAGTCACAGTCCACAGTTCACTTAAAACCATGTTCAGATCCACCATGCCCTTAATGCTCACCGGCGGCATCAGGCGCACTGCTTTATGCATCAGGCCGATATCCCTGGCCATGGTCTCATAGATTCCTTTTCGCTGAACCTTGATCACAACCTCTTCACCTGTTTTCAGCGTGGCCCGATGCACCTGGGCAATCGATGCTGCTCCCAGAGGTTTCTGCTCAATATGCTGAAATTCCTCCTGCCATGGACATCCCATGGATTCCTCAAGAACCTCGATCACCTGGGAAAACGGCATGGGCGGCACATCCGAGCAGAGTTTCATCAGCTCATCGCAGTAGCGTTTCGGCAGAATATCGGAACGAAGAGACATGATCTGACCCAACTTAATATAAGTTGGGCCCAGATCTTCCAGTATGAGCCGGAGCTTCTCAGGAGAAACACCCCGGGTAATGGCATGTTTTTTCAGAACGGTTGTGATCTCTCTCAGCCGTTCTCCATATCCGCCTTTCTCTTTTTTCTCCTTTTCTTCTCTGCCCATAAACTTCTCCATTTACTGCTTCGTCTGCGTTATCGTTTAGTCAAGCGGATATTTGCGATCCGCAGTCGGTTACTCTGCTGCCTGTTCTTCGCTCCCGGTATCTTCTGCATTTTCTGTTTCCGCAGAAGCTTCCTGTACAGCTTCCTCTGCCGGTTCTTCTGCTGTCTCGGCTTTCTCCTCAGCAGCCTCGGCCTGCATGCGCTCGATCTGCGCCTTCACAGCAGCCAGCTGCTCCGGTGTCAGCCTGGAAATCGTTGCCTTCAGTTCTTCCTGATCATTCTTTCTGGCTGCAGATTCCTTTACAGAATCAGCAGCTGTCTTAACCGTTGATTTGATGTTATGCTTCAGCTCCTGATTAAGAACCTTACCCTGTTCAACCGTAAGCTCACCCTTTTTTACCAGTTCATCCAGGATTTCTTTGGATTTCTCTGCTGTCACTGCTGCTGTACCAATACCCACCAATAAAATTTTCTTCAGTCCTTCACCTAATTCCATAATATTTTCTCCTTTCCTGAAACCGGCAGCTGCCGGACCATCACACCACAGTCCGACACCAGACCCTATCCTGAAACAAAAGTTTTCTGTTCCTGTCATATTCCCAGAAAAGCAAGTCCCTTGGGAACAAAAATGATCAGTCCGACGATCGCTGCCATGATCGCTGCGATCAGTACTGCTCCGGCTGCTGTGTCCTTGGCGATCTTTGCCAGTGGGTGACGTTCCTCTGTGACCAGATCCACAACAGCTTCCACTGCCGTATTCACCAGCTCCAGCGCCATCACCATTCCGAACAGCCCCAGGCAGATGCACCACTCTGTCACGGAAATCCCAAGGATCAGTCCTGCGATCACCACAAGCGCTGCCACCATACAGTGGATCTTCATATTTCTTTCCTTGCGGATGCAGGTAAAAATCCCCTGAAACGCATATCCGAAGCTTTTATACAGCGGATCCTTCTTTCTGCCTGCCATGTTCCTCACCTGATTTCCTGTTTGAATTATTCCCTCCAACGGGAAGTATGGGATTATTATAACAAGTTTGTAGTAATATTTCCAGTATTCCGGAAAATTTATGAATATTTAAGGAGTATATGTGGTTATTCACAGATAACTGTTCAAGCGGATAAAAACATCCGCATTCAGTTAAACCACACATACTCCTGATCCTGTTGCATATTCTGTAAAATTTCCGGATATCCTGAATTATTTTTCCAGATATATATACAGATGTCACATATTATTCCACATTTTTCAGTGCTTCATCCATGGGCACATGACGGATCCTCCGGAATTCCAGCACTGCTACCACTGCATAGGCTGCGATTCCGATCGCTGTCATTTTCACATAGATCATGGGATCCACCCACATGGTAATCCATCCCGAAATACTGGAAAGCATCATCTCGCGGAACAGCACTTCCATGATCTGCCGTTCAACCGGAAGGCTTAATAGCAGGCAGAACACCACCACAAGTGATGTGGCAAGTATATACAAACGGCTGATCTCACCATTTGTATAGCCCAGGATCTTGGTCATGGAAATCGACTGGGCATTTTTTTCGATGATGACCTTGGAAAGCAGATAGATCACCACCAGGAAAATGATCACGGAAAATCCATACATCATTCCCATCATATCTCCCATGGAGACATCCAGCTGCCTGGATATTTTTGTAAGAGCTTCCAGATCAATGACAGAGCCGATATATTTTGAAGGGATATCCCGGATCTCTGTATCAGAGAAATATCCTCCAAAATAATCATCTTCAAGATCAAACGCCTCATTCAGTTTATCTCTTTCCATAAATACACAGAGGCTTGCCGCATAATCATAGATTCCATCTACTTTAAAGGAATACTCATCCTTCTCGTATTTTTCCTTCAAAGTTATGGTATCGCCCTCCTTGATCCGGAATTTATCTGCATAAGCACTGGAAATATAAACACCCTCTCCCGAAAGATCTGCACGGATATACTTGCTATCCGGCTCCACACCATAGAGAGTGATCTCCTCACTTTTATATTTACCAGGCATGGTATTCAGGGAATATGCAGAAAATTTTTCCGCATCCTTATTATCCGTTCTGGTATCCATATAATATTCCATAAGAGAACTCATGGCATCCGCTTTATTTCCTGAATAGGCACTTGCCGGAACCGAAAGCATGTACTGATATTTCGCCAGCATATTTTCCTGGATCTCAAGCTGATAATGATCCAGCGCAGACGGAAGAAGCATTCCGAAAAACAGCAGCAGATTTGCGAAAACAACTCCCACAAACAGCACCAGATAACTGCTGACATTCTGAAAGATCACCCGGAGGCGAAACCTGAAAAAAATTCCTATCTTCGGGCTTAAATACACTGCACGTTTCTGTTTTTTACCGGAAAAATCCCTTCGCAGAAGCTTCAGAGGCGAAAGCTGCAGGCGGTACCTGAGCACCGCATGATCGATCAGTATCATAATGATGACCGGAACTACGGTTGTCAGAAGAAAGGCATCTGCATTCCATACGGTCACATAAGTCGGCAGGCTATAGCTCCCGTAATACATGTCCGCACATACACCCTTAAATACGGTATATCCAAGAATATTTCCGATCAGGGCACCGGCCAGCGTGACCAGAACCGGAAGCGTCATATAATGAAGGATCAGCTCCCGTCTGGTATAACCGGATGCACGTAACGTACCGATAACACCGGCTTCCTTTCGGATCGTATTGCTGATGGTAATTCCAAACACAAAAGCCATGATCACGATCACAATATAAAGAAGCGTGATGACCATTGCCCTGTCTCCGCCCATATCATCACCGGTGAAAATGATCGCCTGGTTAAGATAACGTGGGACAAAGCTTTCCAGAGCTACCACTTTGCCAATGTCTTCCATGAGATTTTCGGAAACTTTCTTCTCCTCTTTTTCGTTCTTTGGCTGATGATCATATATCCATGCATAATTGTACCGGAGCTTTTCCTGATCCAGATTTTCAAATTCCTCCGGGGCTACGATCGCCACACCAAACTTTACAGAATCAAACATGGAATCATTATTATTCTGAAACAGGGCACTGTAATCCGAAAGTGCCACCAGGCCTGTGATCTTCCAGGATTTTTCACCTCTGATCAGGGTATCTCCTACCTTAAGACTGTTGTTATCCGCATACATACGGTCAATGGCGATCTCGCCCTGCCCTGACGGCATTTCTCCCTTCATCAGGCAGACCTTATTCACCTTCTCACGGTTTTTAAAAAAACGCATGGTGCTTCCGTTATCCAGATCTTCTTCTATATAGTAGTTCTCATAGAGCTTAACACCGGCAGCTTCAATATCCTTCCACTGAGAACTGTAAATCTTTTCCGCAGTACGGAAATTTCCGTTTTCGATGTTATATTTATCAAAGCTCTCATTATAAGCCTTCAGCATGCTTCCATCGGCTACCAGAAAGCCGGACACAAACCCGATAGTCAGTACCATCAGCAGGAAAACCACCAGATATTTTCCAAATTCCCCCTTCAGTTCCCTGGGGATACGTTTACGTAAAGGATTCTTCATAATGCCCCCTTACCATTCCAGGTCAGCAGCCGGAATCTTCTGCTCATTCTGATAGTTTCTGCGAATCATCCCGTCACGAAGCTTTACCACACGGTCTGCCATATCCTTGATGGCATCGTTATGAGTAACCATGACTATAGTATTTCCGTATTTGTGATTGACTGTTTCGATCAGCTTCAGGATTTCCTTGGAGGTGTTGTAGTCCAGAGCACCGGTAGGCTCATCACAAAGCAGGATATCCGGATTTTTTACAATGGCACGTCCAATAGCAGTTCTCTGCTGCTGACCTCCCGAAAGCTGGTTCGGAAGCTTCCGCTGATGTTCATAAAGTCCCAGTGTCTCCAGCAGTTCATCCACATCCAGCGGTCTGTCACTTAAATAAGCACCAACTTCAATATTCTCCCTCACAGTCAGATTGGGGATCAGATTATACATCTGAAAAATATATCCCAGATGTTTTCTGCGGTAGAGGGAAAGCTTCTTTTCATTCATATCCTCCAGCTGTTCTCCCTGAATGGTAATGCTTCCTGCATCTGCTCCGTCAATGCCGCCAATAATGTTTAGCAGCGTGGATTTCCCGGAACCGGACGGCCCCAGAAGCACACAAAATTCTCCCTTTTCAATCTCAAGATCGATCCCCTTCAGAACATCTACATGGCTCTCTCCTGCCCCGAAGGATTTTTTGATTCCTTTTATCTCCAGAAACATAAACCGCTCCTTCCATTCCTATACAGTTCTTCTTTATATATGAATATACATATATGTTAGTCTGAACTTACTCTTTTGTCAAGAAGCAGACTTATTTTCGTATTTTTTCCATATATCTATATGCGCTGTACCGGTCCGGCTCTTGCCAAAATCCAGTAAAACGTATATAATGTGGGAGTATCTGTATATTTTTAACCAAATAATCTTATTTTTAAAGGAGTGAATATTGAAAGTGGACCCCAGCGACACTTACCAGATAATCATATTACTTATTCTGCTGGCATTGTCAGCCTTTTTCTCATCTAACGAAACCGCGCTGATGTCGGTAAACAAGATCCGTCTCCGCTCTCTTGCAGACGAGGGAAACAAGCGTGCAGCCATGGCTCTCGATATCCTGGAGAACCAGACGCCCAAGCTTCTCAGTGCGATTCTCATCGGAAACAACATTGTGAACATTTCAGCTTCTTCCCTTGCAACCACACTTGCATACAGCTTTGGCGGCTATATGGTCAGCATCGTGACGGTGATCCTGACGGTTCTGATCCTGATCTTCGGTGAGATCACCCCCAAGAACTACGCAACCATTAACTCTGAAAAGATCACCCTCCGCTATATCCCGGTCTTTAAATTTCTTATGACCATCATGACACCGGTGATCTTTATCATCAATCTCTTTTCAAGAGGTGTGATGCGCCTGATGCGTGTGGATCCGGATGCAGCCAGCAAGGCCATGACCGAGGAGGAGCTTCGTACTATCGTGGACGTCAGCCATGAGGACGGTGTCATTGAATCCGACGAAAAAGAAATGATCTACAATGTGTTTGATCTTGGAGATGCCACAGCCAAGGATATCATGGTTCCAAGAGTACATGTTACCTTTGCGGATGTAGAATCCACCTATGATGAGCTGATCGATATTTTCCGCGAGGATAAGTTCACACGTCTGCCGGTTTATAAGGACAGCCAGAACAACATTGTGGGAATCATCAACATGAAGGATCTTCTTCTTTACGACAAAAATGAGGAATTTGTTATCGATCATTTCCTCCGAAAGCCGCATTTCACTTACGAAACAAAAAGCATTTCCGATCTTCTTGTGGAAATGAAGGACTCCACCTTCAACATTGCCATTGTACTGGATGAATACGGTGATATGGCCGGACTGATTACACTGGAGGATATCCTGGAGGAGATCGTGGGTGAGATCCATGACGAATACGATGAGAAGGAGGACGAGCTTGTCCAGAAGATTTCCGACCGGGAATATATCATCGAAGGTTCCATGCATCTGGATGACGTAAATGATCATCTGGATACGGAACTGGATTCCGAGGATTATGATTCCCTGGGTGGATTTATCATCGAACATCTGGATCGTCTGCCTGTTGCCGGTGACGAAGTGATCACAGAGGACGGAATCCGTCTGATCGTAGAAAAGCTGGATAAAAACCGTATCGAGAAAGTGCATGTCTACCTTCCGGAAAAAGATCCTGAAACACTGGATAATACCGAATCCTGAGTAAGCAGGCTCCAGCTCCGTAACAAGAAACAGCTGATGTACTGAAAAAATATTTAATACTTAATATCATCCATATCGGAACTGTTATCGTAATCCCCGGCTCACCCGTTGAGCCATCAGGATTTTTGATTGACAGTTCCGATATTTTATATTATAATGATAGAAAATTTTTATCCATATTTACTAAATGCAATGACAGGGAGTAGTACACAGTCTCCGGATGCACAGAGAGAAGATGGCCGGTGAGAATCTTCGTGACTGAACTGTGGAAGTAGCCCTCGAGCAGTGAACTGAACCATGGATCTTCATGCAGTAGGCTTCATCGTCATTCCCACGTTACAGGGAGGCAGTATAATTTTGTACTGGCAGAGAGCAGAGTTTTACCTCTGAAAACAGGTGGTACCGCGGAATCATCCGTCCTGAGCATATTTTATCCGATATGCCGGGACTTTTTTATTGGAAAAATTTCTCGCGACAGCCCTTATCTGCTTAACTTTTCACATCATCAAAGGAGGGAACCAATTCATGAAACAGATTTCCGGAAACAAATTGCTTGTAAAAGCCTTAAAAGAAGAAGGCGTTGATGTTCTGTTCGGCTATCCTGGTGCCTGCACCATCGATATCAGCGATGAATTATATAAACAGAGCGGCATTGACATCATCCTGCCACGTCACGAGCAGGCCCTTGTACACGAAGCAGATGCCTATGCCAGAACTACCGGAAAGGTTGGCGTATGTCTCGTTACCAGCGGTCCCGGAGCTACCAACCTTGTTACAGGTCTTGCAACTGCCAACTATGACAGTGTTCCGCTTGTATGCTTTACCGGACAGGTTGCCCGTCACCTCATCGGAAACGATGCGTTCCAGGAGGTTGATATTGTCGGGATCACCAGAAGCATCACAAAATACGGTGTTACCGTCCGCAACCGTGAGGATCTTGGACGTATCATCAAGGAAGCCTTCTATATCGCACGCACCGGACGCCCAGGTCCGGTTCTCATCGACCTTCCAAAGGATGTAATGGCCGAGCTGGGAAGTGCTGAGTATCCGAAGACTGTCAATATCCGCGGCTACAAGCCTAACACCAGCGTGCATATCGGACAGCTGAAGCGTGCCCTCAAAATGCTGCAGAAGGCCAAAAAACCTCTGTTTCTTGCTGGCGGCGGTGTGATCATTTCCCGCGCGCAGGAGATTTTTACCCAGGTTGTTGAGAAAACTCAGATCCCGGTTGTCACAACTGTCATGGGACGTGGCGCCATTTCCACAAAGAACCCTCTGTTTATCGGAAATCTTGGTATGCACGGCGCTTATGCCGCAAACATGGCAGTAAATGAATGCGATCTTCTGTTTTCCATCGGAACCCGTTTTAACGACCGTATCACAGGCAAGCTCCATGAATTTGCCCCACATGCACAGATCGTCCACATCGATATTGACACCGCTTCCATTTCCAGAAATATCCATGTAGACATCCCCATCGTTGCCGATGCAAAAGAGGCAATAACAAAAATGAATGAATATGTACAGGACTGTAATACCGGCAAATGGCTGAAGCAGATCCAGGAATGGAAGGAAGAGCATCCTCTTACCATGAAAGACCGCGGTATTATGGGACCGCTGGATATCATCGGCGAGATCAACCGCCAGTTTGACAAGGCCATTCTTGTTACCGATGTAGGTCAGCATCAGATGCTGGTGAGCCAGTATGCGGACATCACCGAGAACCGTCAGCTGATCATGTCCGGCGGACTTGGAACCATGGGTTACGGCCTTCCAGGTGCTATCGGTGCCAAAATCGGTAATCCGGATACACCGGTCATCTCCGTTTCCGGTGACGGCGGCATGCAGATGAACATTCAGGAGCTGGCTACCGCAGTTCTGGAGGAGCTTCCGATCATCTGCTGTATCTTTAATAATGAATATCTCGGAATGGTCCGCCAATGGCAGAAGCTTTTCTACGGAAAACGTTACGCCATGACAAATCTGAAGGCCGGCGCACTCTCCCGCCGCACAGACGGTCAGGAATATCCGGAATACACACCGGATTTCATCCGTCTCGCAGAGAGCTATGGGGCAAAGGGTATCCGCGTAACTGAGAAGGATCAGATTGCGGCCGCTTTCGAAGAGGCTAAGAAGAATACAAAAACTCCTACGATCATCGAATTTATCATTGATCCGGAGGAAATGGTTTACCCGATGGTCAAGCCGGGCGGCACCCTGGCTGATCTGATCATGGATTGTTAGGAGGAATGAATGATGGATAAAGGAATGAAAAAAAGATGGATCTCTCTCTACGTTGAAAACCAGGTCGGTGTTCTTTCCAAGATTTCCGGTCTTTTCTCCGGAAAGTCCTATAACCTGGACAGTCTTACAGTTGGAACCACGGAGGACCCAACAGTTTCCAGAATGACCATCGCCACAGTCAGCGATGATGAAACCTTTGAGCAGATCAAAAAACAGCTGAACCGTATGATCGAAGTGATCAAAGTTATTGATTTTACAGACGTGTTCGTTCGAATGAAGGAGATCCTTTACATCAAGGTAAAGGGCTGCTCCCCGGAAGATAAAGTAGAACTTTTCCAGATTGCTGAGACTTTCAAGGCACGTGTCATCGACTATGGAAAAGACAGCCTCCTTCTGGAATTCGTCCAGACCGCAACCAAAAATGACGCGGTCATCAAGCTTATCAAAGAAGAGTTCAAGCATATCGAAGTTGTCCGCGGCGGAAGTGTCGGAATTGAGTCCATCAGCATGATGGAGAGATAAAAGCTGAATAATACTCCGACAGAAAAACACGGGGCTGATGCTTTAACGATTAATAAATCGTGATTTTTACAGCCCCGAGTTTGTTCATATACATTCATTATTTCTGCATAAATTCAAGCGCTGCCCCTTTCGTCGGAATTGCAGGGATTCCGCCTCTCTTTTGCACACACAATCCAGCAACTGCATTTCCCAAAACAGCACACTTTTTGATTTCTTCCCATTCCATTTTTTCAACATTCTTATTCATAGAAAGGATACTGCATAATACGCCTCCCCAGAATGAATCACCTGCCCCAGTCGTGTCGACCGCATGTGTCTGAAATGCTTTGATGATTTCTTTTCTGCTTTTTGTTGCCATAAGAACGCTCTGTTCTCCCAATGTAATGGCAACCAGCTTTGGTCCCATGGCAAGGAGTTGATCTGCAGCCTGCTCATAACTTTTCGCCTCTGTCAACAGAATACTCTCTTCATCCGATACCTTCATGACATCTACCAATTCTATGACAGATCTCATTTTTTTCACTGCATACTCTTTACTCTTCCAAAGAGACGAGCGATAATTTGGATCATAGGAAGCAACTCTCCCAATGCCACGATATCAACTTTTTCTTCCATTTTTTAGTTCCTCTACAATCTCGTTATAACGTTTTTTATTTAACCGGTAGAAAAATAATACACCCGCAGTCACAATCCACAGTACACCCGGAATCGTCGTAAATGCATGTTTCATAATTGAAAGTACAATTGCATTTTGTGTCTGATTTGCAATATAACCATATTTTCCAAGTAATCCTGCTAAAAGTGCTGTTCCAACTGCCATTCCGATTTTATTTCCAAGTGAAATAAATGCATACTGAAAACCGTCATTTCTAAGTCCGGTTTTCCACTCCCCATATTCCACACAGTCTGGAATAATTGCATAGATTGCGGTATTAAATCCAGAGAAGAAAAACTGTGTGAGACCAGATAATGCATAAAAAATAGCTGGTGATTCTTTGGCATTGAAGAAAAACATAGACAACATGGAAATTCCTGTAAATAAAGCAAAGAGAGATGCTGTTCTTCCTTTGTTATTCAACTTGCGGAATAATGGTTGAAAACAGGCTGCCCCGATGATAGAAGGAATAATGATGCACATCGAATAAGTTGTGTAGTAGGAGGCATTCCCTTCCACATATGTAAAATAATACAGAATATCTGCGTTTCTACCATACAATGTAAATCCAAATAATATCTGTCCTGCCAATGCAAGAAGATATGGTCTGTTCTGCATAACTGCTTTCAACTGTATCTTTACAGAAATTTTTTCTTTTTCCGGAGTAATCACTGCCTCTTTCGTCTTCGCAAAGCAGAAGAAATGACAGGCTGTAAAAATACATCCATATATGACCGCCACCGTCAGATATCCTGTCTTTGCACTGTGACTGCCGAATTTGCTGAGCAGTGGAACTGTGATAATATTTAACACACCAATTGCAATCATCGCTGCAACCGAACGGGATGTATTTATTTTTGCACGTTCATCAATATCCTGTGTCATAGCACCACACAAGGTTCCATATGGAATATTCACACAGGTATACCCCAAAACCAGCAGACAATATGTAATTACCATATAAATGATCTTTCCATTCTGCGGCCAGTCAGGTCTTGCCCAGAATGTCATAACAAGAAGAATCGCTGTAATTGGTGCCGCTACTAACAGCCATGGACGGTACCGTCCCCATCTCGATTTTGTTTTATCCGTAAGTCCCCCGACGATTGGATCATTGATCGCATCCCAGAATCTTGAAAAAAGCATAAGTGCTGACACAGCCGCCATACTGATTCCGAACACGTCTGTATAAAATATCATCAGAAAATTACTGACGAACATCCAGCTGAAATTACATCCGACATCACCAAAACCATATGCAATCTTACTGATCAGAGGTACTTTTCCATTTTTGTTTTCGCTTCCCATATGTCCCTCCTATTTTTATCAGAGTTTCTGACAGAACTCTATTCTTTCCTCATTTGGTCCCTTGATCATAAAAAACTTCACACCATTTTCCCAAAATGGCAGTTCTTCGATTCCGTCTGTAATAATTATGTATTTTTCATTGCAGATTTTCTGATACATACTTTCAATGTCTTCCACATCAAGTGCAACATGTTGGTATGCACCGTCTGACATTGCCGCCTGCCCATTTTCAAAAGTCTCTATACAGTAATTTTTTATCTGTAAAAATGCCACTTTTTCCCCTGCTTTTTCATTATAAGACTGCATAATTACTTCAAATCCAAGACTCTTATAAAACTCAACTGTTTTCTGCAAATCGTTTGTCGGAAGCCCGACATGGGCAACTCCGACAATTCCATATTTATTTTCCATACGAACTCCTTACTTTTCACTGACATTGATAATTACTTTCATCGTTGTCTCGCGGTTATCATCAATATACTGGTACGCCTTCAGATAATCTTTAAAAGCAAATGTCTTTGAGATGAGCGGTTTCAAATGAACTTTGCCCTCATTTACCAGTCTGATTCCATCTATGTAATCATCATGGCGGTACATCATCGTGCTCTTAATGTCAAGTTCGTGGTCATTTGCCACTGCAAGATCTACTTCTGCCATTCCTGCAAAAACAGCCACCAGTACGATCGTGCTTCCTTTTCTTGCATATTTAATTGCCTGTCCCATTGTGATATTGTTTCCGGCACAGTCGTAGATCACATCCGCCTTATCCGGTCCAAATGCTTCGATCATTGCCTCACCGAAGTCTTTATTTTGAGTATTCACACACACATCAATTCCACATTCTTTTGCCTTTGCCAGTCTAAGATCACTGATATCTGTGATCATCACTTTCGCTGCCCCCATTCCTTTTGCCGCCTGTGCCACGAGATTTCCAATCGGTCCTGCTCCAAGGACTGCAATATTCATGCCAGCCACATCGCCCATCTGTTTTACACCATGAACTGCCACAGCAAGAGGTTCGATCATAGCTCCTTCTTCATAGGACATATCTTCCGGAATAGGTGTTACTTTAGATGCATCCACTGCAAAATACTCAGATGCTGTTCCTGTCGTCTGAAATCCCATTACTTTTAATTCCTCACAGAGATTATACTTTCCATGACGACATGGATAGCAATGTCCACAATATACCTGAGGCTCTATCGTCACCTTCTGTCCCACATGAAACTCTGTGACATTTTTTCCAAGTTCTGTAATCTCACCGGAAACCTCATGTCCCTGTGTTACCGGATATTTTGTAAACGGATGTTTTCCATGATAAACATGAATATCTGATCCACAAACACCAATATTCATAATCTTTACCAACACCTGATTTTCCTTTACCTCCGGAACCGGAACCTCTCTGAAAATAATTTCTCCTGGATTTGTCATTACCTGCTGTAACATAACTGTTTTCTCCTTTTTTATGTTATTTTGTTTTATGTTTTATAAAATGTTTTATCAAAGTAATTACATTATTGCCCTGTAAACACAATTTGTCAATATGTTTTTTCATATTTTTATATATTTCATAATTTCAAAATATATTTTTTGTATATTTTTTACAATTAACACGCAAAAAAACGGAAAGAAAACCATAGTTACTGTTTTCTTTCCGTTTTTTACTATAATATATTTTTCTAATTTTACACAACTTCTTGTTTTTCACACATATAACTCGGACATCCGCATTCGCTTTGCAACCTGTCAGTGGGAGCTTTTAACTCCAACAGAGTGAACATCCCCTTACCCAACGCTTGATGCCCTGCGCACCAGATGCGGTGGACTGCTTATCTGCGTTCAAAAAATTTACAATTCTGCCATATGTTTTGTAAAAAAGTATTTCGCAGCTCCAACAGCCGACGCTTCTTTCTTATACGAACAATTTTTTAAGTATGAAACATCATGCTCAAAGCCATTATATGCCATCACTTTTTCTCCCAGTGGTATCATATAATCTGACAATACACCTCCCACATCACCTCCGAGTATGATATCCATATCATATGCCATCCGCAGATTTGATATCAAAACAGCAAGATGATCCAGATACGCATTCCATGTCTGCAATTTTTTTTCATCACCACTTTCAATTTTTTCCATAAATGCATCCAGTGACTGCCTGTTATCTTGTGTCAGTACACTTGCAGCACAATATGCATCTGCACATCCTGATTTACCACAATAACACTTTCTTCCACCGGGAACGAGTATCATGTGACCAAACTCACCTGCTTTCTGGTTCTGCCCTCGAAACAGCTTTCCATCTATGCAGAATGCGCCTCCTAAGGTGTGGTTCAAAGACAGATATATCGCATTTGGATACTTTTGCTTTTTTTCTGCAAGCATTGCAGCATTAGCATCGTTTTCAAAATATACTGGAATTTCCAAAGCCTGCTCTAAAAAGCGCAGACTATAATTCTCTATACCTAAAGCATGGGATTTTAAAACGATCCGTTCTTTCTGATCAATAATTCCCGGAATCGCCACTCCAATCCCAAGTAACGTATCCTTCGCTAATTCGCCTTCAAGAAAAGTTTTGACCTTTTGTGCCACTTCTGTACAATAGGATAATTCTGCCGTAAATTTTAAACGGATGCGATCTTTTTTTATAATCTCATCTCCAAGATTTACTAATACCATTTCTATATGATTCGCTGTAATCAAAATTCCCATTGCATGACAGTATGACTTATTAATCCCTATACTTTTTGCCTTTCTTCCACCGGTCGAAGCATATTCCCCAGTTTCTTCCAACACCATTTTTTCTAACAAGTCATTCACATTTGCTAACACAGTCGGCATACTCAAATTTAAATCTTTTGCGATTCCCGCCTTGGATGTAACATGATTGTTCAGCACATAATTAATTATTCTTTTTCTTGTTATATTTTTTTTATCTTTATTTTCCGTTTTCTTACCCTCTTTTATTAAATATATTATAAAAGAATTATATGCTTTTTTATTCTTCTTGTAAAGCAATGTTTTTTGACACTCCCCACAGCTAAAGCAGGGGGATTCTTGCTTCTCCCACTACTGCATTGGCAAACACCTTACGGTACT
>ENA-OQHR01000779-OQHR01000779.1-human-gut-metagenome-genome-assembly--contig:-NODE-779-length-20050-cov-4.152906_pt1 | contig 20050 bp, 14 predicted proteins | sample MGYA00242566_ERZ504725 | MGnify/ENA primary metagenome ERZ504725 (study PRJEB26092, sample SAMD00036217) | human gut metagenome | host: Homo sapiens | study: EMG produced TPA metagenomics assembly of... | reverse complement strand
GTCCGACTCAGCTTCGTCCGTACCGTCATGGGCGGGGACGCCTTCGGCGAACACCAGGGTCTCATCGCCGTCACCCACACGCACCTCGTTGGGGAACTGATCCTGTTGCGCGGCCGAATCCGGCTCTTGCCGAGGATGCAGGGAACGCTGCGAGATCATGGCAGCGATGGTGCGGACGCGATCCGGCACCTGAGTGACATGGGTGCGGGTGATCATCAGCAGCGAGAACAAGCCGACCACCACGAAGACGATGACGGCGAACACCTTCGACAATCCCCATGCCAAAGGCGAGCCCAGCACGAAACCAAGCAGTCCGCCGGCCCTTTGCAGCAGGCCGATGTCGAACGAACGCGCGTCGGCGGCCACGACCACGTCGATGATCGAGCAGACGGACCACAACAGTATCGCCCAGCCGCTCACCACGCGGGGGTTGTCGGAATTCTTGCCGCTGTTGCGCATCAGACGGATGGCCACGATCACCAGCAGCACCGGCAACACGACGCTCATCACGCCCAGCACGCCGGCCGAGAACGCATGCAGCACCCGGCCGATGATCCCGTTCACGCGGAACCATTCGGAAGCGCAGAAGAATACGGCGAGCACGATCAGCAGGAAGCACAGGCCATCCCGGCGATACACGGGGTCGAATTCACCCACTCCGGCAACCGACCGAACCAGTGAGCCGAAGCCGCGCGGAACCGCGAGAATGATCCGCTTCCACAGCGGCTCCTCGACCGGGGTGCGGGCATCGTCCCCCATGCCGCCACGCCCGCCAGAAGCTCTCTTCCCGGTCTCGCCGCCGCGCGACGAAGCACGCTGCGTGCGGGTGCCACGCGGCGAGTCGTTGGAAGGACCATTGCCTGATGAGGATGTTGTTCGTGCCATAGCGTCTTCAGATTCTACCCATCACCCGTTATTTCCCGATCAATTCGCGTCAAAACCCGCGCGAGGGGCATCGGCGCATGTACCATCTAACTATGACTCCAGCAGAACGTGCGAGCGCAGTCGCATTTGCACTCAAAAACTGCGCATTGGAAGCGATGACGCCGGGCGATGCGACGATGCGCGCCGCGGCGGGATACGAGCGGGGCGACAACGACGTATCCGCTCTGATCGACGCCGCGGACCGGGAGACCTCCGGGATCGTCAGCGGCAGGCTCGCCGACGGGAGCCTTGACGATCATGCCACCGACCACGCCAGCAGCGTGTTCGCCCGAACGGTGCTGTTGGCTGAACGCCGTTGGAATCCGAGCGGCGACCTTGCCGAGCTCGTCGCCATCCACCGGGGACTGTTCGACGGCGTGTTCTCCGACGCCGGACAGCTGCGCACCTCGAACGTCACCCGCGAAGTCACCGACAAGCGGCATCAGGCCAAGAACCCCGAGGCGTTCTTTCCCGCGCAATTGATCGAGACCGGCGCCTTGAACATCTCGACCGAGCTTGCCGACAAGCGCAACCTGGACAACCTCGACCGGGGCGTGTTCGTCCGGGAGCTCGCCCACGTCTACGACGAACTGGGCTACCTGCACCCGTTCAAGGGAGGCAACGCCATGACGCTTCGCATCTTCGCGTCCCGTCTCGCGCATGACGCCGGGTGGGATCTCGACTGGGGAGGCGTGACGCGCGAGTCATACAAGCAGGCGAAACACGCCGCATATCGAGGTGACATCAACGCCTTCAGCCAGATGTTCGCCGACATCGTGCGCCCCGCGAACCCCACGCGGGTCTTCCTGATCGCCGGCTGGGAGCAGGGACCCGCCCACTGACCGAAGCCGCGGCGACTCTGTTGCCGGTCGCCACGGGGTACCGGTCGCCACGGGCCGCTCTGCCATTACTGCAGGTCGCCCAGATGATGTTGCGTATACTCGTCCGCCTGCGCATCGATCGGGTCGTAATCGCCCGCGTCGGCATGGTCGATAACGGCCATCGCGTTATCCACCAGTCGCGGATTGAGCGCATGGAGCCAATGGATGCGCGGGTCACGCCCGAACCATCCCATCTGCTTGCGGGCGAGCCGTTTGGTCTTCTGCGCGATGTCTCGGAACGTGTCATCCAGATCGCACAGCCCGTCCAGGTAATCGATGACCTGCTGATAGCCCAGCGCCCGCCCGGCGGTCGCTCCCAGATGGGGGCGGATCCGCTCCACCTCTTCGATGAAACCACCCTCCAGCATCTGCTTGGTGCGGATGTCGATGCGCTGGTCCAGCTCCTCGCGGGGCAGGTCCAGACCGATCTGCACTGAGGCGATGACGTACCGGTAGCGGGGCAGGCTGGCGGAATACGGACGCCCGGTCACTTCGATGACCTCCAACGCGCGGATGGTACGACGCGGGTTGTGGGGGTCCATGCGCGACGCAGCCTGAGGGTCCTTCGCCCGCAACTCGTCGAACAGCGCTCCGGCCCCCTCGCTGCGCTCACGTTCCTCCAGTCGCCTGCGCACATCAGGATCGGTGCCGGGGAACGAGATGTCGTCGATGGCGGCCCGCGCATACAGGCCGGACCCGCCGACGAGAATGGGGCGGATTCCGCGTGATTGCAGGTCATGGATGGTGGCTCGCGCTACCTGCTGGAATCTGGCGACCGACATGGCCTCGTCCGGATCGATGATGTCGAGCAGATGATGCGGAACCGCCGCCTGCTCGTCCGCGGTCGGTTTGGCCGTGCCGATGTCCATGCCGCGGTACATCTGGTAGGCGTCCGCGTTCACTATCTCGGCCCGCTCCCCCCGTTCCGCCAGCGCCCGGGCGACGGCGATGCCGAGGCCGGTCTTGCCGGACGCGGTCGGCCCGACGATGCTGACGACCCTCGGCATCGCCACGGACGGGTTTGCTGACCGACCTTCGGAGCCTGACGAGGCCGGGCCGGTCACGTTCGACGCCATGTCATTATTCGTCAATTTATCGGTCATGGTCTCGTTCATGGTCTCACTCATGATGTCGTCTCGCTTATATCGCGGTGTCTGTCCCGCTCACCGGCGGACCGCATACGTCTGGCCGGCGTTGACATCCGGGTCGGCGATGAGGTTGTGGCGACCGGCATGGGTGACGGTCGCGGTCACGAAATCACCGATCTGCGGCATCGGCTCGCCGTCCGGCACGCCGATATGCACCAGCACGCCGGTCCGTTCACGACCGGTGACGCGATGCGTCGCGGAATCCTTCTTGCCTTGGGCCCCGGTAATCATCACTTCGACGTCACGGCCCTCGAACTTGGCGAGCTCCTCTTCCGTGATCTGCTCCTGAAGCTTCACCAGCCGGTCGAACCGTTCCTGCACGACCTCATGCGGGACCTGCTCCATTTCGGCCGCGGGGGTTCCGGGACGCGGCGAGTATTCGAATGTGAACGCCGACTGGAACCTCGCCTGACGCACCACATCCATCGTCGCCTCGAAATCCTCGTCCGTCTCGCCAGGGAATCCGACGATGATATCGGTGCTGATCTGCGCGTCCGGCATCGCCTCGCGCACCTTGCGCAGGATATCCAGGAACTTGGCGGAACGGTAGGAGCGACGCATCGCACGCAGGATCTTGTCGGAGCCCGACTGCAACGGCATGTGCAGCTGGTGCATGACGTTCGGCGTCTCGGCCATCGCCGCGATCACGTCGTCGGTGAACGCCGCCGGATGAGGCGACGTGAAACGCACACGCTCCAATCCCTCGATGTCTCCGCAGGCCCGCAGCAGCTTGGAGAACGCATACCGGTCGCCGATGCCGTAACCGAACGAGTTGACGTTCTGGCCGAGCAGCGTGACCTCCTTGGCGCCTTCATCCACGCATCGGCGAATCTCCGCGAGGATGTCGCCGGGACGGCGGTCATGCTCCTTGCCACGCGTGGTGGGCACGATGCAGAACGTGCACGTGTTGTTGCAACCGATCGAGATGGATACCCAGCTCGACACCTTCGAAGCGCGGGCGACCGGCAGCTGACTGGGGAAATAGTCCAGCTTGTCGGCCACTTCGACCTGGCAGGTCCCCGCCATGCGGGCCTGATCCAGCAGGCGCGGCAGCGAGCCGATGTTCTTCGTGCCGAACACCGCATCCACCCACGGCGCCTTCTGTGCGATCCTCTTGCGGTCAAGCTGGGCCATGCATCCGCCGATCGCGATCTGCATGTTCGGATGCGTGCGCTTGAGGTCCGCCCACAGGCCGATGGTGCCGTACATGCGTTCCGCGGCGTTCTCCCGCACCGCGCACGTGTTCATGACGATCAGGTCGACGTCCTTGTCCGCCGCCTGTTCCTCGGTCGCCGGCATGTATCCGTCATCTTCGAGCACACCGGCGATTCGCTCGGAATCATGCACGTTCATCTGGCATCCCAGCGTGTGCACGTAGAATACGCCCTTGCCGCGCCCCGTTGTGGCGCCAAGGGTCGGGTCCGTCAATGTGGAGGTGCGCTCCGACTCGGTCATCATGTCTTCGTTCATAGTCAACCATCGTAACGATTGCCCAAGCCAGCACCAGCGTGCTGCGATTTTTCAGTTCCTCCGCAAGAGTTCGGCTATGATGGTGAACCGTGATACTTGACCGACAAAGCCGCATCAACACGAATGACCTGAAAACCCGACTCGATGCCGTGGGCATGGAACGGGGGTCTTTTTCGCCGGAAGAACTCACCGAATTCGTGAATCTCATGCAAGTCTACGAAGGCGCGATGTATGAGATAAGCACCAAACTGGAGATCCTTGATTCGGAGTTCCAGGTGCGGTTCTCGCATGATCCCATCCATCACATGGAACGCCGTCTCAAGTCGGTGAACTCGATCCTCGGCAAGCTCAAGCGCAAGACGCTGCCGGTGACCGTGTCGTCGATCAAGGACAACCTGTTCGATGTGGCAGGCATCCGCGTGATCTGCAACTACCGCGACGACGTGTACTCCGTGTCGAACTATCTGTCGGTGCAGAACGACATCTCCGTGCTGCGGGTCAAGGACTACATCAAGAACCCCAAACAGAACGGCTATCGGTCGCTGCACGTCATCTATGCGGTGCCCGTGTTCCTCTCATCCGGCGCCCACTACACCCCGGTGGAGGTCCAGTTCCGCACCATCGCGATGGATTACTGGGCGAGTCTGGAGCACGCCCTGCGCTACAAGACCGATCTGCCGGACGCAAAGCTCGCCGAGCACTCGCAGACGCTGCTTGATTGCGCGCGGAGCCTGCAGAACATCGAGACCCAGATGCAGAACATCCACCGCGACATCAACGGCGCGCCGCAGGTCGAGGAGACACCGAAAGCCGACTAAGCTGATCGAATCGGCCCCCGTCACGCATCCTCCGCCCTCGCTGACGGGAACGGATCCGTCTGACGGCCGATCAGCGGGATTCTGTCTTTCTTGTTTTCCGGTCGCATTCCCCGATCGCGTTCACTGATCCCGTTTTCCGGTCTTGTTCACCGCCAATCGTCTGCGGCTGTGCGCTGATCTGCGCGAGCACGATACCCGCGAAGATCAGCGCACAGCCGAGGTATCCGCGTACCGTCATCGTCTCGCCCAACAGCAATGCGCCGCCGATGACCGAGAACACCGATTCCAGCGACATGATGAGCGATGCGCGGGTCGGCGGCACCCACTGTTGGCCTACAGCCTGCAACGTGTAGGCGACGCCGACTGACCCGATTCCCGCATACAGCACGGCGATCCACGCCTGCCCTGCCCCGTTCCAGTCCATGGAGCCTTCGATCAGCGTGCCGGCCCAGCTGAGTGCCGCGGTCGTCACGAATTGGATGAATGACAGTGTCAGCGCGTCGACGCGCGCTCCCAGCGTATCGATCGACAGGATATGAGCGGCGAACAGGACCGCGGTGAACAGCAGCAGGCAGTCGGCCAGCGTCAGGGAACCGAAGCCGTCCGTGATGCACAGCAGGTAGAATCCGGCCACGGCCACGCCCACCGCCATCCAAGTCATCATGCGCACTGCGCGGCGAAGGACGAGATACGCCAGCAACGGCACCATGACGATGTAGAGCGCGGTGATGAATCCGGCGCGGCCGGCCGAACGGCCGAACATGATGCCGTACTGCTGCAGCGTGCTCGCCGCGAACAGGAACACACCGCATATCATTCCGACGATGAGCGGGTTCGACAGTGCGCTGCCGACGATCATGTCATGTTCGTCATCGCCGGCCTCACGGTTCCCCGCGCCAACCGTCTTCCCCGATTCCCGGCATCGTCGCAAACGCTTCCACAGCAGCAACGGGATCAGCGAAATCGCCCCCAAGGTGAACCGCGTGGCGTTGAAGAACAACGGCGACATCGATGCCATGCCCTGCACCTGGGAGACGAACGCGAATCCCCAAATCAGCGAGGTCAATACAAGACATGCCATACCGGCCATTTCCTGCTGCTTCATGAGCATTCACGCTAGCGTATCGCCGTGACCGGTCCCGAACGATGATGGAATGGCCTCGCTGATTCGCGCGATGGGCATCTGAACGATGATGGCCCATCCCGCGGCTGCGGGATGGGCCATCGCATCTGCCGTCGTGACAATATCCGTATTGGCGGAATCGGCTATGACGGTACCGTTCCAGTGATATCAGTCTCGGCTGCCGAACAGTTGAAGGATGTACAGGAACATGTTCACGAAGTCGAGATACAGGTTCAGCGCGCAGATGATGGAGATCTTCTTGATCATCTCCGGCCCCTGGGCCTCATAGGCGCTGAACAGCGCACGGGTCTGCTGAGCGTCGTACAGGGTCATGCCGGCGAACAGTATCAGGCCGAAGGCGCAGATGATACGCATCCCGGTCGTGCTGCCCGGAACGAACATGAGCACGATCTGGGAGATGATCAGCACCACCAGGCTCACCATGAGGATGGGGCCGGCCTTGAGCATGTCGAATTTCGTGGTCAACGAGAACATGGTGAGCACGAAGAAGAACGCCGCGCACAGGACCAGGGCCACGCCGATGTCGGAGATGCTGTACACCAGGAAGATGGAGCTGAGAGTGAATCCCATCAGCGCCGCGTACACGTAGAACATGACACGGGCGGTCGATGCCTTGATTTTCATGATGCGGGCGCCCAGCGCCACGGCCAGCACAACCTGTACGATCGCGAATCCGAAGAAGCCGATCAGGCCGGTTGACTCGATGAAGGAGACGTATGCGCCGGTCATCTGCGCGACGACCGCGACGACGGCCGTGATGATAAGGCCGAGCGTCATCTCGCCGTATGCCCTGGTGACGGATGCCCGTTGGGCCGCCTGCACCTGCTCACGGCTGTAGATGGTCTGGGCGTTGATCGCCGCAGTGCCGTTGGGCGCGTATGAATACTGTGATTGTCCGTATTGCTGCTGCCCATATGCGGGCTGCTGCTGATTGCCGCCGTAATAGGGATCGCCGTTGCCTGGCTGCTGTCCGAATGTCATGCTGGCTCCTTTGTTTGCGTACGCTTCATCGTAACGGAGAAGGCTGAACAAATCATTAATGTTCAGCCTTGAGCATCACACCCGCAACGCCTGCCTATTCGTCTATTTCAGGTCGAACGTGTGCACGACCTTCCGGGAGTCATCGATGGAGAACAGGTCGGTCACGTCGACGGTGATGGTCGACTCGTCCTTCAACACGTATCCCAGGGTCACCTTTCCCGTCGCTCCGGGCTGGATCTCCGCGGTATATGAATTCATGTCATATCCGGTCGGCTGGTCAAGATAGACGGCGGTGTCCAGGGCCTGTCCGTTCTGGAACACCTGGGGATGCGCCAGCGCGGCGAAGGAGTTGTTCTTGCCTGAATTGTTCTTCCATTCGTACGTGACCATCACCGTAGGCTTGTCTTCATAGTCGTTGCCCGATTTCGCCGCGGAGACGATCGTGACATGGAGGTTCTTGAGATCACCCTCCTGGTCCTGCTCCCCCGATGCCTTGGTCGTATCGGTGGAGTCATTGTTCGTCGGATCGTTGTTCGCGGAACCGTCGCCGCTCTTTTTCGCGTCGGATGACTTGCTCTGTGACGTGCCGGAACCGTTAATGGCCTTATCAATGGCCTTGCTGGCTGCGGACTGCATGGCCAGAGTGATGACGATGGCGAGCACCGACAGCACAGCCGCGACGATGGAAAGTATCTTGCCCGCCTTCTTGCCGCGGAACGTCCCCACCATGGCTATGATCGCCAGCACCACGCCGATGGCGCCTAGGATGGCCGCTATATTGTTCACGATCGGGATAAAGCTGAGGACCAGCCCCAAAGCGCCAAAGACGACGCCTACGATACCGCAGATCGTGGTTCCTTTGGGGGTACCCTGTGCGGACGTCTCCCCCTTGATACCGTGCGACATAGCATTCTCCTTCTTGATCTCGGTGAGTTATGCACCATCCACGCTATCGGAGTTCGCACGTTTGCATCAGTGGACGAACGTTCATTTCCGATTGCCCTTTCGGGCAGATAAGAATGAACCCGCGTTCGATGGCGCGGAAAGAGCTGACCCCGTAGAGTGGATGCCATGAATGATTTCTCGCCCCACCCCCGCGCGGGAGGACCGCTCCCGGCGACGACGTCCGACGAGGACACCGTCGCCGTGCGCACGCGCGTATGGTGCACCGCAGTGATGATCACCGTTTCTGCGTTCATGTGCCTGGTGCAGACTTCATTCGCAGCCACCCGGTACATCAATAATCCGGTCAACGCCATGTACGTCTGGTTCATCGCGAGTTCCCTACTGGCCTTCGCGTTCCCGTTCCTGCTGCTTGCACGCGACAAGCACCCGGAACCGGTGTTCTGGATCTGCTGCGCCGTCGTATTGATCTTTCCCTATGATCCGATGCTGATGCTGATGGCGCTCACATCGCTGATCGCAAGACGCCGCGGCAGGCAGCGCATCATCCGCGCCATCGTCGCGGCGACGCTGGTCGGGGTCTGGGGGCAGATGCGCGACACGTTGCGCCCGTTCAGCTCCTCGATGTGGCAATCGGCCATTTTCATCAAGCCGGATTCGGATGTCGCCTCGGGCCATGCCGTGATGCTTGCCGGGAGGCCGACCATCATAGCCACAGCCGTTGTGGTGGAGCTGATAGCCATCCTCATCGCCATTCTGGCGGGACTGTATATCCGTTCACGAGTGCAATTGGACGAGGCCGCTGCCAAGACCCAGGCCATCAGCGACCATGCGGCGAGCCTGCAGCGCAATCTCACCGATCAGCAGCTGGCCGACGCCATCGCAGCCGAAGCCCACGACACGCTCGCTCATTCCTTGTCCCTCATCGCCTTGAACGCCAGTGCCCTGCAGGGCGAGGCACGGGCGTTCATCCAGCTTGCCGATGCGACGAACCCACATGAGACGGGGCAGACGCTGACCCCCGAATTGCGGAATCAGGCTTCGCTTATCGAGGAGAAATCCGAGGAGATTCGACGGCAATCCGCAGGAGCCTTGGATGAGGCGCATTCCATCATCGGCATGCTCCGTCACCCCCAACAGGCACGTCAGCAGCTCGCTCCCGCCCCGCAAACGTCAATGACACGCCAGTCATTGGACGCCCTGATCAACGATGCGCGCTCCGCCGGCATGCGCATCAACACCTGGATAGACATCCAGCAGCTCTCCGACCTCGATGAGGGCACAGGGAAAATCGCATACCGAGCCATCCAAGAGGGGCTGACCAATGCTCGCAGACACGCCGAGGGTGAGCCGGTGTCTGTGGAAGTCACGATAAACCCCTGCAACGGCATCCGCATCCACATCAGCAATCCCATGAAGCGTGGTCTCTCCGCCCCGAACGAGCGCGAGGTCCCATCCGCAACGGACGGCAACGGACTTGCCGGCCTGACGGCACGGGTGCAGACGGCCGGCGGGACATGCCGATACGGGCACGACGACCACCATGTCTTCCATCTCGACGTGGCAATGCCGTGGATCGCCCGTCAAGCCGATAGAATGAAGCCGTGAACGATTCCGAACAGCACGTCATCACCGTGAGCGTCATAGACGACGATCCGCTGGTGTGCCAGGCGATGAGTATGATTCTCCGCGATTACTCGCAGGGGCGTGTCTCTGTCGTCTCCACATCAACTGACGGAGCCACCGCCGTGCGAAACGCCGACAGCGAGCACCCGGACGTCGTTCTCATGGATGTGGCGATGCCCGGCATCGACGGCATCGAGACCACCCGTCGTCTTCGCGCGCTTCGCAATCCTCCTCACGTGCTGATCCTCACATCCTTGAACCCGTCCAACACGGTGGAACGCTCCGTGGAGGCCGGCGCCGAGGGATTCGTATCCAAGACCGACGCGCCGGAGGACATCATCCGCCGCATAGTCGGCATATGCGAGGGGACCCCGCAGTTCAATCCGGCCAGCCAGAGACAGCTCATCAATGATCTGAGCATGCAGCGGCCCCAGTCCAGGCGTGACGAGGCTCGGGCCCTGCTGGACACGCTGCCCTCCCGGGAGCGCGAAGCCGTGCTGCTCGCCGCCGAAGGCTGCACCAACGCCGAGATCGCAGGACGCATGTTCATATCGGAACGCACCGCGAAAGCGCATCTCTCCAGTGCCGCGGACAAACTCGACATGGGGCGCGTGCAGATGGCACGGCTTGTCGAACGAGCGGACCTGTAACGGCGCCGTCACGCAAGTCGCCGCCAGCGCATCCATACCGACCCGCTGGTACGCTGATGCTCAGCAGCTACCGATGAGGGGGCGTCATGGCAATCAACGCGACGGAAAAACCACTGGGCAAGGTGTTCACTCCGGACTATCAGTTGTCCATCCCATCCTTCCAGCGCGCCTATATCTGGAAACCGGAGAACATCCTGCAGCTCATCAGCGACCTTGAGGAGGCGTGCAAATCACCGGAGACGCCGTATTTCCTCGGTTCTCTGATTCTCGTGCGGGAAGGCGACACCAGCTTCTCGGTCATCGACGGCCAGCAGCGTCTGGTCTCGCTGTCAATCATCATCGCCGCGCTGCGCGACCTCGAACATGACGAGGAATGGATGCGTCTGCTGGACGCTCTGATCGTCGAGCCCGGAGACAAGCTGCGCGGCATCACCTCTCAGCCCCGGCTGACGCTCCGTGAACGCGACGCCGCATTTTTCCGCGAATACGTTCAGGAAGGCAATCTGGAGGCGCTGTTCGACATGAACGATGAGGACTGCTCCTCGAACGCGCAGCGCAACATCATCGCCAACACAAAGCAGGCATACGATGCATTGGCACAGCTTGACGAGGAGGAACGCCACCGGTTCGCATCCTATCTGGTCAATTCGGTGACCTTGGTCATCGTCACCACCGATGACCTTGATGGAGCGCATCGTATTTTCGACGTCATGAACATGCGCGGCCTCCCCCTGACGCCATCGGATGTGTTCAAGGCCCGGGCGATGTCAGGACTGCCCGCCGCCGCGGTGGACACGTACGCCTCCCGTTGGGATGACATCATGGATCCGCTGGGCGATGACGCCGCCCGCGTGGAGGAGTTCTTCCGGTATCTGCATCTCATCCTCACGCACAAGCCCGCGACGGGCAAACTGATCGAGGACTTTCTTTCCGACGTGCTGAACCAGTATCTCGCCGGTCATTCCATTGAGGCGTTCATCGACGGTGTTCTCGCCCCGTATGCCATGGCGTGGCGCATTCTTGAGCGCCCGTCGGATACCGTGCTGCCGGATGATGTTCGAGGCAGGCTGGAGGCGCTGAACGACTATCGGCATCATGAGTGGAAAGCCGTGGCGATGTGGGCGCTGACGCATTCGTTCAGGAACCTCGGCGACCCCGAGGTCTCGTTCTTCGCCCAACGTGGTTCGCATTCGGCACGGGACGGCGGCAGGACGGCCGACCCGTTGGGGTCGCATGACCGACAGCGCTTGGGCGAGATTCTGTGCGCTTTGGAACAGGTGGCCGGTGTCGATATGCTGAATCGTCGGAGTGCCATTGACCGTCGTGGGCACACCGCAGCTGCGATCCGCGATCTGGATAAGGGATTCCCTGTTCGCTTGGTACGCGGACTGTCCGTCAGCGCCGTCGACCGGGCAGGTGCCCTGATCAGGCTGCACGGCGAGTTGCAGGGAGACCCTGATCTGGTGCGTCTGCTGTTGGTTCGGGCCAACGAGCAGCGTGCCGGGGCTCGCATTCCGCGCCCGCGTGCGCTGGCGGTCGTACCGATCATGCCTCTGGATATCGCGTCGGCGGCGTCGTTCTCTTCCTGGACGGCGGACCTGCATGACTATTGGATGTATCGTCTGGGCAATATGGTGCTGATGCAAGGCAAGGAGGGGCAGATCGACCGGCTCACGGAGTACGGGCGCCGTCGCGACCGCGTGCTGCTGCGTGCAGACTCCTGCCGTTTCCCGCTGACCAAGCAGATTGCCGACTTCAACGAATGCACGCCGGCGATGCTGGAATACCGGCAGAAGGAGACGATTCGCCTGCTTGCCGAATACTGGGACATCCGTTATGACGAGAGCCATGCCGATCTGACGAGCAAACCCCCGGAGCAGCTTTCCGGCGACGCAGGCTCCCGGCAGACGCGCGGTTCACAGCGTGTCACCATCAAGCAGGTCGTCGCCGCCGGTCTGCTGATTCCCGGCGAGACCTTGGTATGGGAGCGACCGCGCAAGGGCGAACGTTGGCTGGTGACCGTGACCCAGGAGGGACGCTTCCGTCTTGAGGACGGCTCGGAATATGCGTCGCCCACGGCCGCGGCACGCGCGGCAGGCGGTCGCAGCGCCGGATTGGATGTGTGGAAGCGTACGTCGAACGGCGAAAAACTCAGCGATATCTGGAAAGCCTACCGTCTGCGCACCCGCTAGACGCCTGGCTGCCAGTCCACGACCACGGCACTTCGACAAGTCCGCCATTCCCATATCCCTCACCCGGCCATGGTCCCACATCAGACGACATAAATGGGACTGTGGGCGGATGGAAGATGATGCGTATACCGAAAAAGTCCCATCGCAGGGCATGCGGATGGGACTCTGTCTGGATAAGGGGCGCATAAAACAGCGGCAACAACCAACGGCAACGGTCTGGCAGTCAGATGTGCCGCTCGGCGGTCACTCCGTGATGCCGTATTCGGAGGCGATGACCCGCCACAGGTCCTCCGCCGCCTTATCGACATCATCATTGACGATGGTGACGTCGAATTCGTTTTCGGCGGAGAGTTCGACATGAGCGGTTTCCAGACGCTTGGCGACTTCCTCGGGAGTTTCGGTGCCGCGTCCCTTGAGCCGGCGAACGAGCTCGTCGAAGCTGGGCGGGGCGATGAACACATAGACGACTTCGAGACCGAGCTCCTTGGCACGCTGCTTGACGCGTCGGGCACCTTGCAGGTCGATCTCAAGAATGGTGGGGACGCCTTCGGCGAGGTGTTCCTGAACGGGCTTGAGGGGCGTGCCGTAGCGGGCCAGGCCGTGGACCGTGGCGGTTTCGAGAAAATCGCCGGCCTCTTCCTTGTCGGTGAACTGCTGGTCGTCGAGGAACCAGTAGTTGACACCATTGATCTCGCCGGGCCGCGGCTTGCGGGTGGTGGCGGACACGGAGACCCAAACGCCGGGATGGTTCTTGCGCAGGATGTTCTCGACGGTTCCCTTGCCCACACCGGCGGGGCCGGTGAGGACGACGAGGCGCTTGCGAGGTGTGCCATCATCGTCGGGAGTGGCCGCCGGCTCGGCCGGGGTCTGCTGCAGTGATGCGGTAATGGTTCCCATACCGTCTTTCTCCTTGTCCTCGCCTTCTTTCATGGCTTCGTAGAGCGCCTGCCGGACGTCGATGGCGATGGCCTCGGTGGCTTGGGCAAGCGCGGAAATATCGGGCCCATGGGCGGCGATGAAACGGGATACGGTCACCAGAACGTTGCCCTTGGTGCCTTTGAAGACGGTTTTGAGGTCCTTGGCCTCGGCGCCCTGCCAGCCGTAGCCCGGAGAAAGGATGGGACCGGTGAATTTCGCCGGGTCGACACCGCTGTCGGCGATCCACTGGCCTATGGTGGCGCCGATGATGAGCCCGACCGAGCCCATACCGTCGATGTCGTCATTGAACTTCTGGGCAGTGCTGGCGATGCCGAACGCCACGGTTTTGCCCTTGAAGTCGCCGCTCTGGCGGATGGCCGTCTGCATGCTGGCGCCTTCCTGATTGGAGGTCAGGGAGGCGATGAAGACGCCGCGACCGTTGTTGAGGGCCTCATTGGTGAGGCCCCGCAGTGAGCGTGCGCCATAGTACGGCAGCAGGGTGATGGCGTCGGCCAGCAGAGGGGCGCCCGGCTTGAAGTATGCGTCCGCGATGGCGGAGATGGTGGTGGACAGGCCTCCATGGAGGCAGTCCACGATGGTGATGATGCCCATTTGACGAGCGGCGTAGAGCACTCGTTCGAGCGCCGCGAATCCCTTGGACCCGTAGCGCTCGAACATGGGCTCCTGGAATTTGACAGCGGCGGCGCGGTCTCGCATGGCCTGAAGCATGCGCATGGAGAACAGCTCCGCGCCTTCCGCGTCGACGTTATACCCCCAGTCAGTGAGGTTTTTCCTGTGCGGGTCGATGCCGACGCACAAGGGGCCGTACTGGGCCATCGAACTGCTGAGGCGCAGTCCGAAATCCGACCGCATGGCCTTGATTTCTTCCTCACTGCTGGCGTGTGTCATGATTGCTCCTGGCCTAACTTATTCCTGGCTCTCCAACTCGAACAGCTGCTTGGCGTGCTCCTGGATACTCATGATCTGGTAATCGTTGTGCTTGACGGCTTCGATGGCCATCAGCACGGCGGAGAACTCGGTCATGGTGGTGAACTGGGGCAGGTCGGCCGCGATGGCCGCAGCGCGGATGGAATATCCGTCGGAACGCGATCCCCGGGAATTCGGCGTGTTGAGGATCATGTCGATCTTGCCTTCTTCGATGAGCTCGACCACGTTCTTTCCGATGCCACCGACGGCGTGCTCGACCTTGACGGCCGCATCCGGGTCGGAGTCGACGCGGGTGCTGATCTTGTCGACGATCTTCGAGTCGATGCCGTAACGGCGCAGCACGGACGCGGTGCCCTCCGTGGCCCAGATGGAAAATCCGAGCTCGACCAGACGGACGGCCATCAGCGGCAGCTGCCGCTTGTCGGTGTCGTTGACGGAGATGAAGACGTTGCCGCTGGTAGGCAGTCCGCCGTCGTATGCGGCGAGCTGGCTCTTGGCGAAGGCGTGCGGGAAGTCACGGTCGAAGCCCATGACCTCGCCGGTGGAGCGCATCTCGGGTCCGAGCAGGATGTCGACGGTCTTGCCGACGGGCGTGCGGAAGCGCTTGAACGGCAGCACGGACTCCTTGATGGCGACCTGCTGGCCACGGTGGATGTCACCGCCGTCGCCCTTGGGCAGCAGCAGGCCGTTGGCCCGCTGATCGGCGATGGTCTCCCCTGCCATGATGCGGGCGGCCGCCTTGGCCAGGGCCACGCCGGTAGCCTTGGATGCGAACGGCACGGTGCGGGAGGCACGCGGGTTGGCTTCGATGACGTACAGCGTGTTGGCCATGAAGGCGTACTGCACGTTGATCAGGCCCTTGACACCGCAGCCCTTGGAGATGGCGTAGGTGCCTTCGCGAAGGCGACGGATCTGGTCGTCGGACAGCGTGCTCGGCGGCAGCGTGCATGCGGCGTCGCCGGAGTGCACGCCGGCCTCTTCGATGTGCTCCATGATGCCGCCGATGTACAGCTCTTCGCCGTCGAACAGGGCATCCACGTCGATTTCGATGGCGTCCTGCAGGAACTTGTCGATGAGCAGCGGGGAGGGCAGGCGTCCGGACACGACCGTGTCGGCCTTGGCCTCGTCGAGCGCACGGTTGACGTACTTGGTCAACTGGGCGTCGTCGTAGACGATTTCCATGCCGCGTCCGCCGAGGACGTAACTGGGGCGCACGAGCACCGGATAGCCGATGTTGTGGGCGGCCTCGCGGGCCTCTTCAAGCGACAGCGCGGTGCCGTAGCGCGGCGCGTTCATGTGCTCGCGACGCAGCACCTCACCGAACAGCTCGCGGTTCTCGGCCAGGTCGATGGACTCCGGGGTGGTGCCCAGGATCGGCACGCCGGCGGCCTTGAGTCGCGCGGCCAGCGACAGCGGCGTCTGGCCGCCGAGCTGGACGATGACGCCCTTGACCGGGCCCATCTTCTTCTCGGCCTCATAGATCTCCAGCACGTCCTCGAAGGTGAGCGGCTCGAAGTACAGCCGGTTCGACATGTCGTAGTCGGTGGAGACGGTCTCGGGGTTGCAGTTGACCATGATCGTGTCATAGTCCTTGCCGAGCTCCTGCACCGCGTGCACGCAGGTGTAGTCGAACTCGATGCCCTGACCGATGCGGTTCGGGCCGGAGCCGAGGATGATGACGGCCTCGCGGTCGCGCTTGCGCAGCTCGGTCTCGTCGGCGTAGCAGGAGTAGTAGTACGGCGTGACCGCGTCGAACTCGGCGGCGCAGGTGTCGACGGTCTTGTAGACCGGGCGCAGGCCGTAGGTCCAGCGCAGCTCGCGAATCGTGTTCTCGCCCTCGTCACCGAGATTGCGCAAGTGGGCGATTTGCAGGTCGGACAGGCCGGCGAGCTTCGCCTTCTTCAGCAGCTTGGCGGTGAGTTTCTCGGCGTCGCGCACTTCCATCGCGGTCTGGTTGATGAGGGCCAGCTGCTTGACGAACCACGGGTCGATCTTGGTGGCATCGAAGATCTGCCGTTCGGTGGCGCCGCCCCACAGAGCGCGCTGAATCTGCAGATAGCGGTGCTCGGTCGGCACGGTGATGGCCTTGAGCAGTTCGGCGACCTCGGCTTCGTCCGGCTTGTCACCATCCCAGCTGAAGCCCATGTGGCGCTTGTCGATGGAGCGCATGGCCTTGCCCAGCGACTCCTGGAAGTTGCCGCCGAGTGCCATGGCCTCGCCGACAGACTTCATCGACGTGGTCAGACGCGGGTCGGCGCCGGGGAACTTCTCGAACGCGAAGCGCGGCACCTTGGTGACCACGTAGTCGATGGTCGGCTCGAAGGAGGCCGGCGTGGACTGGGTGATGTCGTTGCGGATCTCGTCGAGGGTGTAGCCGAGCGCCAGCTTGGTGGCGATCTTGGCGATCGGGAAGCCGGTGGCCTTGGATGCCAGGGCGGAGGAACGGCTCACGCGCGGGTTCATCTCGATGACGATGATGCGGCCGGTGTCAGGGTGCACGGCGAACTGGATGTTGCAGCCGCCCGTGTCGACGCCCACGCCGCGGATGATGGCGATGCCGATGTCACGCAGCTTCTGGTATTCGCGATCGGTCAGGGTGAAGCAGGGGGCCACGGTGATGGAGTCACCGGTGTGCACGCCGACCGGGTCGACGTTCTCGATCGGGCAGACGACCACGACGTTGTCGTTGCGGTCGCGCATCAGTTCGAGCTCGAATTCCTTCCAGCCTTCGATGCCCTCCTCCAGCAGCACCTCGTCGGTCGGCGAGTAATGCAGGCCGGCGCCGGCGATGCGGTGCAGCTCCTCCTCGTCGTGCGCGATACCGGAGCCGAGGCCTCCCATGGTGAAACTCGGGCGCACCACCAACGGGTATCCGAGTTCGGCGGCGACGGCGTCCACTTCCTTCATGGAGTGGGCAACTTCGGAGCGCGCGGATTCGGCGCCCGCCTCGTCGACGACCTTCTTGAACAGCTCGCGGTCCTCGCCGCGGTCGATGGCGTCAAGGGAGGCGCCGATCAGCTCGACGTTGTACTTCTTGAGCACACCGGCCTCGCCGAGCGCCATCGCGGCGTTCAGTGCGGTCTGGCCACCCAAGGTGGGCAGCAGGGCATCGGGGCGTTCCTTGGCGATGATCTGCTCAAGGATGGGCGTGGCGATCGGCTCGATGTAGGTGGCGTCGGCCATCTCCGGGTCGGTCATGATCGTGGCCGGGTTGGAGTTCACGAGGATGACGCGGATGCCCTCTTCGCGCAGCACGCGGCACGCCTGGGTGCCGGAGTAGTCGAACTCGGCCGCCTGCCCGATCACGATCGGGCCGGAGCCGATGACCATCACTGACTTGATGTCGGTGCGTTTAGGCATTGCGGTTTTCCTCCTTGGACGTCTTCATCAGATCGACGAAACGGTCAAACAGATATGCGGCGTCGTGCGGGCCGGCCGCCGCCTCGGGATGGTACTGCACGGAGAACGCGGGGATGTCCACGCACTGCAGGCCTTCGACCACGTCGTCGTTCAGATCGATGTGGCTGACGAACACCTTGCCGAAGTGCCCGTTGTCGAACGGGGCGTCGACGGTCTCGCCGATAGGCGCGTCAACCGCGAAGCCGTGATTGTGCGCGGTGACCTCCACCTTGCCGGTGGTCAGGTCCTTGACGGGCTGGTTGATGCCGCGATGGCCGAACTTGAGCTTGTAGGTGCCGAAGCCGAGTGCGCGGCCGAGCAGCTGATTGCCGAAGCAGATGCCGAAGAACGGGTAGCCGGCGTCCAGGACCTTGCGCAGCAGCTCGACCTCGGGGTCGGCCTGCTCCGGGTCGCCGGGGCCGTTGGAGAAGAACACACCGTCCGGGTTCAGCGCGGTGAGTTCCTCGAAAGTGATAGTGGACGGCACGACGTGCACGCGGCAGCCGCGCTCGGCCATGCGATGCGGGGTCATGCCCTTGACTCCGAGATCCACGGCGGCGACGGTGTAGAGCGGCTCCTTGCCCTCGTACTCGCCACACGGCTCGACCGTATACGTCTCCTTGGTGCTGACCTCGTCGTACAGGCTCAGACCCTTCATCTGCGGGGTGGCCTTGACCTCGTCGATGAGCGCGGCGACGGTCTTCAGGCGCCCTTCGTCGTCGAGCAGCGCGTCACCGGAGAAGATTCCGGCACGCATGACGCCCGCGGAGCGCAGGTGGCGCACCAGCTTGCGGGTGTCGATGTGGCTGATGCCGACGATGCGCTCGGCGACGAGATCGTCGTCAAGGCTGCCCGTGGCCCGCCAATTGCTGACGGTGGGGCTGGGATCGCGAACCACGTATCCAGCCACCCAGATACGGGAGGATTCTGGATCCTCCCGGTTGATTCCCGTGTCCCCGATGTGCGGGAACGTCTGCACCACGATCTGCCGATCGTAACTGGGATCGGTCAAAGTCTCCTGATAACCGGTCATGCCGGTCGCGAACACGATCTCGCCAGTGGTCTTGCCGATCGCGCCGTAAGAGTCACCCACATACACTTGCCCGTCCTCAAGTACAAGCACGGCGTCATCAGGGGCAAAACTCACGGTTTCGGAATCAATCTGGTTCACCAAAACCCCCTTATTTTCTCAGGATATTCGTACCAACCTTAACTGTCGGCGGGGACGCGCCCCACCGGCAATTCGGCTGGTTCTCGTCATTTACTTGTGGACTCGCCGTCCTGCTGGCCGGCTTGTGGATCGGACGTCTGCTCGGATGCAGCTTCGGCAACGTCATCGGATACATCGTCGAACGTCATGTCGTCGAAATCGACGCCGTCGGCGATGTCATCGTCCTCGGACTCTTCGGAATCGCCGGTTTCGGCTTCCGCATGCGACGCTTCGCCGGCAGGCTCACCAGGCTCTTGACCGTCGTCGCTCGGCTGTGCGTCGGGCTCGTCGTTTTCGGGGTGGAGAATGGCCTCGCGTCCTTCGGTGTCATCGCAAATCGCGCTGAGCAGGCCGTGGATGAACGCCGGGGAGTCGCCGTCGCTCAACGTCTTGGCCAGGCCGAGCGCCTCGTCGATGGCCACGCGATCGGGCACGTCGTCGTTGAAGATGATCTCCCATGCGGCGATGCGCAGGATATTGCGATCCACGACGGCCATGCGGCGAACCTTCCACCCGGTGGAATGCTCGTTGAGCATGTAGTCGATCTCACGCCGGTGATCGGCGACGCCGCGCACGATCTCGATGGCGTAGTCGGGAAGCGGGGTCTGCGCACCAGGCTCTTCGATGCGCTCAGCAAGAAGGGACAGGAAATCCTGTCCCTTCTCGTCCGCCTCATACAACGTGTTCAGAGCCCTCTTGCGAGCGGTGGAACGTGCCATGGAAGCCTGTTGTCCTTACTCTCAGTTCTCGCGGCCGAGGTAGGAGCCGTCGCGGGTGTCGACCTTGACCTTCTCGCCTTCGCCCACGAACAGCGGGACCTGGATCTCGGCGCCGGTCT
>ENA-OQHR01000778-OQHR01000778.1-human-gut-metagenome-genome-assembly--contig:-NODE-778-length-20050-cov-4.501727_pt1 | contig 20050 bp, 16 predicted proteins | sample MGYA00242566_ERZ504725 | MGnify/ENA primary metagenome ERZ504725 (study PRJEB26092, sample SAMD00036217) | human gut metagenome | host: Homo sapiens | study: EMG produced TPA metagenomics assembly of... | reverse complement strand
GCAGAATACAATTGTCAGGATCAATAATACTGTAGTAACATAAAACATAATATTGGAAATGGCTTTTCTTCTCATAATCTATACCTCTCTGTTCTTTTATCCGGATTTTTACCGGAGCTTTCATCATCCGCTCCATCCGACAGATATAGATTACCTTTTTTCAAGTACTATAAAACCACCTCAATCCAAATATCACTGCGAAGCGGTTATAATTCAGCTGTTAAAATATTCTGCTCCGGCGGATTCCACAGCTGCTTTTAACCCCAGAGCAGACATTCTGACTGCACCGTTGCCCCAGATGATCATCTGCTCCAGGGCATCTGAGGTAGCTACCGTCACGCGGTATTTCTGCGGTTTTGCTCCCAGCTCATGTGTGGTGCGCTCAATATACTGGTCTGCAGTCTCCGCTTCCTTCGTATAGACCACTTCTATGTTATGATATTTCATCACAGATCCCGGATTTCCTTTCACCTTATAAGCATCATAGACCAAAATCAGCCGGCATCCCTGATATCCCTGATAGTTGCACAATATATCCATCAGTTTGTCCCTGGCGCTGTCTAAATTGATCTGTGCCAGCTCCCGCAGCTCCGGCCATGCGAAAATAATATTATAGCCGTCCACCAGCAGGTATTCGGGCTGGATCTCCCACTGCTCGGCGTTGAAATCGGGGCGTTCCTGCTTCTGGGTGGGGCGGAACGCCGCCAGCGGGTCCCGCTTGATGGGCCCATAGGTCTGTTCAAAGATCTTCAGCAGCTCGGCATCTTCTTCCAGGGTGGCGCGGTAGGCGGCCATCCGTCGGGGACGGGCCTGTACTGTTTCCTCGGTCTTTGCAGTCTTGCCCCAGCCGCTGTCCACATGCATGTGGCTGCGCACCTGCTCCCAGGGCACCACAAATCCGGCCCCGTGGGCGCAGAACACCGAATCTGCCGGGTTGTCGAGGTCGTGTTCCGGCTCATAGCCCGCGGCCTCGATGACCTCCGCTGCATTGTGGCAGGGACGGTAGCCGTCCAGCGTCAGGGTCAGGTGTCCCCTGCCCCGGGTGTAGCCCACCACCTCCATGGGGTAGCTGCGCATGGTGGAGGCCGGTGCCGTGCCGGTGAGCAGGGTGGTATCCCCGTCGGCTCCGGTCTCGGGCGGGTCAAAGCTGCCGCCCATGTTCTGGATATCGTTCATGGCGCGGCCCACGTTGTCAGAGGGCAGCTCCAGCCGGAAGGCATACCACGGCTCCAGCAGCTGGGTCTTGTGGATCTGCTCCGCCATCATCAGGCCCTGCCGGACGGCGCGGTAGGTCGCCTGCCGGAAGTCGCCGCCCTCGGTGTGCTTGAGGTGAGCGCGGCCCGCAATGAGGGTGATCTTTACATCGGTCAGGGGAGCCCCGATGCGCACGCCCAGATGCTGCTTTTCCTCAAGATGCGTCAGCACCAGCCGCTGCCAGTTCTTGTCCAGCACCTCTTCCCGGCAGTCGGAGGCAAACTGCATTCCGCTGCCCCGGGGCAGCGGCTCCAGCTTGAGGTGGACTTCCGCATAGTGGCGCAGGGGCTCGTAGTGGCCCACGCCCTCCATGGCTTCGGTGATGGTCTCCTTATACAGGATGCCGCCGGGGCCGAAGCTGACCTCCAGCCCGTACCGCTCGGCCAGCAGGCTTTTCAGCACCTCCAGCTGGATCTCGCCCATCAGCTGGACATGGATCTCGCCCAGGGTCTCGTTCCAGACCACATGGAGCTGGGGTTCTTCTTCTTCCAGCCGATGGAGCTTTCCCAGCGCGGCGTGCACGTCTGCGCCCTCGGGCAGCAGCACCTGATAGCTCAGCACCGGCTCCAGCACCGGCAGGTCACTGTCCCGTTCCGCCCCCAGACCCTCGCCCGGGCGGGCTCTGGTCAGGCCGGTAACGGCGCACACCTGGCCGGGGCCGATGCACTCCGCCAGCGTAAACTTTGCGCCGGAGTAGAGCCGCAGCTGGTTGGCCTTTTCGGCCCATGGCTCCCCGTCGGCTTCTCCGGTGAGCTGGGCTTTCACCTTGAGCGCGCCGCCGGTCACCCGCAGCCAGGTCAGGCGGTTTCCCTGCTCATCCTGGCTCACCTTGAACACCTTGGCCCCGAAGGCTTCCAGCGCAGGGGCCGGGCGGGTATAGCGGTCAAGGCCCTCCACCAGCGCATCCACCCCCTGCAGCTTCAGGGCTGAGCCAAACCAGCAGGGAAACACATGCCGCCGGGCAATGGCGGGGATGAGGTCGGTATCGGTCAGGATTCCCCGGTCCAGCATCGTCTCCATCAGCCGCTCATCGCAGAGAGCCAGCGCCTCGTCCCGGTCGACCTGCTCTGCCCCGAAATCCACAAAGCCATCCCCCAGCCGACGGTTCAGCTGGGTCAGAAGCGCTTCCCTGCCCGGGCTGGGCAGGTCCATCTTGTTCACGAACACAAAGGTGGGGATGCGGTACCGCCGCAGCAGCCGCCAGAGCGTCTCGGTATGGCTCTGCACGCCGTCGGTGCCGCTGATGACCAGCACCGCATAATCCAGCACCTGCAGTGTCCGCTCGGTCTCCGTGGAAAAATCCACATGGCCCGGGGTGTCCAGCAGGGTAAAATCGGTATTGCCCGCCGTGAAGAGGGCCTGCTTGGAGAAAATGGTAATGCCGCGCGCCTTTTCCAGCGCGTCGGTGTCCAGAAAGGCATCCTTATGGTCCACCCGGCCCAGCTTGCGGATGGTGCCGGTGCCGTAGAGCAGGGCCTCGGAAAGGGTGGTCTTGCCGCTGTCCACATGGGCCAGAATGCCGATGACCAGCTGCTTGTGCTCTTGTTCCATGCCGCGGCCCCCTTACAGCACGCTGGCGATCAGCGCAGCAGCAACCAGCGGCAGGCCCAGCACCAGATTGGAGAGCAGGCTGCAATAGGTGCGCTCCTCGGGTTCCAGCTCCTCAAAGGAGACGATCTTCTCATCCGCATAGTCGATGATGGAGCGGGTGGAATGGATCTTTTTCTGCCGCTTGCCCATCCCCTTGAATTCCTCCAGCAGATGATGGATGGTCACGCCATCCAGCCGCAGGTAGTCCACCCAGGCCCAGATGAGCAGCACCACGCCGCACAGAAAGCCCGGGGCCTCCCAGATGGTAAACGTGCCATCGCTGACATAGCGCTGCCACAGCAGCATCAGAACGGCCACAATGGAGGTGCGGGTCACGGTCTTATATAAAATGGGGTGGAACATGTAGCGTTTGTACATCGAGGTCAGTTTCTTCATGGTGCGCTCCTTATTGATACAGATACACTTTATTGTATCATGTTTTTGTGAAAAAAGATAGCTGTTTTGTGCGCACAGCGTGAACAGTTTCTCTCTTTTGCCTGTTCTTCATAGATATACAGTTCTTTCCATTTTATAGTAATTTTTTCCATATTCTTTTCCCACGAAAGTGTTTGTCACCGTTTTGTTTCCAATTCTATGCTGTGGCGGATTGACTTCTTTCCAGTAAAGTGCTAAAATATACAGTGGTGCGACTTTTGTCTTTCCTGTGCACTTTTTGGAAAGGCAGACAGCCTCACTGCATTTAGGAAAAGGAAAAACGCGCGGCTCTGTCCGCGCAAGATCTGGGAGGATCATCCAATGAGCTTCAATTTTGATCGCCGCACCTTCCTGAAGGGTGCAGGTGCTGTGGGTGCCGCCAGCCTGCTGGCAGCCTGCGGCGAAAAGTCCAACAACACCGGCAATGGCGCTGCCGCCAGCGGTGCTGCTGCCCCCAACTCCACCGGCGCTACCCCCTGAAGGAGTTCATCTCCTTTGAGAGCGGCAACCGTGAGCTGGAAAGCTGGAACATGCTGTACAGCCAGAGGGCTGAGGATGCCAACGTGGTCACCAACCTGTGGGACGGCCTGCTGAGCTTTGACTGCTACGGCAAGGTGGTTCCCGCCATCGCTTCCAGCTGGGAACACAATGAGGATGCCACCGTCTGGACCTTCCACCTGCGGGACGACGTGGACTGGGTGGATTGCAACGGTGAGGTGAAGGCTCACCTGACCAGCAAGGACTTCCTGGTTGGCTTTGAATGGGTGATGAACGCCATCAAGAACGAGGCCAACAACACCTCCATGCCCAACGACACCATTGTGGGTGCTTACGAGTACTACCAGCTGACCAAGGAAGCCGGTGACGCTGCCGCTGACATGACCTATGAGGACATGCTGGCTGCCGGTGTGGGCATCGAAGCTCCGGATGATTACACTCTGGTGTTCACCTGCCCCAACGCCTGCCCCTACTTTGATACCGTTGCTGCCTACACCAGCTTCTACCCCGTGGCTCCCGCTCTGATCGAGGAGCTGGGTATCGATGGCTTCCGTGGCTGCGACAACACCACCATGTGGTACAACGGACCCTATATGGTGGAGGAGTACATCCAGGGCAACACCAAGAGCTACATCCCCAACCCCAACTACTACGATGCTGCCAACGTCAGCCGCTTTGAGCGTTTCACTGTCACCATGATCAGCGATGGCGCCATCAGCCTGCAGCTGTATCAGAACCGCGAGCTGGACGAGGTGGATCTGGGCGAGAGCAGCATCACCACCATTCAGTCCGACCCCTCCAACGAGTACAATCAGCAGCTGTGTGAGAAGCGTGCCAAGAAGTTCAGCTACTGCTTCATCTTCAACTACGACAAAATGAACACCGACGGCACCCCCGATGAGAACTGGAACAAGGCCATTGCCAACAAGGCGTTCCGTCAGTGCTTCTCCAAGGGCATGGTGCTGAACAAGTTCTTCGCCCGTTATAACCCCATCAATCCCCTGAAGTGTGAGAACGACTTCTTCACCATGAAGGGCCTGTGCTACACCTCTGATGGCACCGACTACACCAACCTGGTGGCCAAGGAGATGGGTCTGGACGGCGAGGCTTACGATGGCAAGACCATGAAGCGTCTACGCGCCAACAACGGCGACATCACTGAGCTGAAGAAGCAGGCCATGGAAGAGCTGAGCGCCATTGGTGTCACCTTCCCTGTCCACTGCTCCTACTACGTTCTGGCCGGCTCCACCTCCGCTCTGGACCACGCCACCGTCCTGAAGCAGTGCTTCACCGACAGCTTCGGCGATGACTTCATCGTGCTGGATGTCAACACCTTCGTGTCCTCCACCATGAAGGAAGTCGTGGCTCCCAAGCTGCAGAGCTTCACCCACATGGGCTGGGGCGCGGACTTCGGTGATCCCATCAACTTCCTGACCCAGATCATCATTCACGATGAAAACGCTTACTACAGCTGCAACATGACCAACATTGCAGGCATTGTGAACAATGGTCCCGCCAGCTACCAGACCGAGCTGGTGGCTGCCTATGAGAAGTTCACCGATCTGGTGAACGAGGCCCGTGCCATTGTTGACGACACCGATGCACGCTACGCAGCATTTGCCAAGGCCGAGGCTTACTTCCTGGACGAGAACCTGATCTTCCCCACCGTCTACGATATCACCTGGTGCCTGACCCACGTCAACGAGTACAGCAAGATCAACGCAATGTATGGTCCCTGCAACTACAAGGCTGTGAACTGGGAGACCAGTGAGGAAGCCTACACCACCGAACAGTACGATGAGTTTGCCGCTGCATTTGACGCAGCCGCTCAGGCCTGATCGAGTGGACCAATAACCAATCGCAAAAGCAGAACCGGACGTTTTTAAAGCGTCCGGTTCTTTTTTCTCTCCATGGCAGCACAAAACCCCGCCGCGCGGGAAAGCTCCCAGCGCGGCGGGGTCATTGTGTTAAAATACAGGAAAGCGGTTCAGCTTACAGCTGGCTTTCATACTCCTTGCGGTAGCCTTCCAGCTCACGCTGGTTGCCATACACGAAGTGGCCGTTTGCGATCTCTTCCCAGACCGGCTTATCCACGCTGTAATCGTGGATGGAGGGGTCATAGACCAGCAGCTTCTTGTGCTTTTCAAGGCTGGGGTCAGGGATGGGGACCGCGCTCAGCAGGGCTTTGGTGTAGGGATGCAGCGGATGGAGGAACAGCTCCTCCGCCTCAGCCAGCTCCACAATGCGGCCCTTGCTGATAACGGCGATACGATCCGAGATGAACCGGACCACCGACAGGTCATGTGCAATGAACAGGTAGGTCAGGCCGCGGCTCTTCTTCATCTCGTTCAGCAGGTTCAGCACCTGTGCACGGATGGAGACATCCAGTGCGGAGATGGGCTCATCGGCCACGATGAACTCCGGCTCCATGACCAGAGCACGGGCAATGCCGATACGCTGGCGCTGGCCGCCCGAGAACTCGTGGGGGAAGCGGGAGGCAAACTCCGGCAGCAGGCCGACCTCATGCAGGGCGTTCATCACCTTTTCGTGCAGGTCATCCTGATCCTTGTAGAGATGATGGTTCAGCAGGCCCTCGGCAATGATATACTCCACCTTGGCGCGCTCGTTCAGCGAAGCCATGGGGTCCTGGAAGATCATCTGGATCTTACGGATGACCTCCTTGTCCAGTTCCTTGGAGATCTTGCCGTTGATCTTCTGGCCCTTGAAGAAGATATCGCCGCCGGAAGTCGGGTTGATGCGGCAGATGGCACGGCCAATGGTGGTCTTGCCGGAGCCGGACTCGCCGACCAGCGAGAAGGTCTCGCCCTTATAGATGTCAAAGTTGACATGATCGACAGCAACAAATTTCTTCTTACCGGAGCCAAAGGTGATCTGAAGGTCTTTCAGCTCAATCAGCTTTTCGCGTTCAGCCATTTAAGTTGGCGCCTCCCATCTTTCCCATTTTCTCACGCAGGTTCTGGATGGAGTGCGGCCGCTCGATCTTGGGAGCGCGCGGGTCCAGATACCAGGTCTTTGCGGCGTGGGTCTCGGACACCTGGAAGAACGGAGGCTCTTGCACAAAGTCGATTGCCAGCGCATGCTTGTTGCGGGGCGCAAATGCGTCACCCTTGATCTCATTGAACAGGTTCGGGGGAGTACCATCCACGCTGGGCAGGGCCTCACCCTTGGTGCCCAGCTGCGGCAGAGCCTGCAGCAGAGCCCAGGTGTAGGGGTGCCATGCGTCGTAGAAGATTTCCTCCACGGTGCCGTATTCCACGATCTGGCCGGCATACATCACGGCCACACGGTCTGCCACGTTTGCCACAACGCCCAGGTCATGGGTGATGTAGATAACGGACATGCCCAGCTCCTTCTGCAGGTCGCGGATCAGCTGCAGGATCTGTGCCTGAATGGTCACGTCCAGTGCAGTGGTGGGCTCGTCGCAGATCAGGATCTGCGGGCGGCAGGCCGCTGCAATGGCAATGACGACACGCTGACGCATACCGCCGGAGAACTCGTGGGGGTACTGCTCGTACCGACGCTCGGGGTCGGGGATACCCACCTTGCCCAGCATCTCGATGGCAGCCTTTTTGGCTTCCTCACCCTTCAGACCCTGGTGATGCTCAATGCTCTCCTGGATCTGCTTGCCGATCTTCTTCAGCGGGTTCAGGCTGGTCATGGGGTCCTGCATGACCATGGCGATCTTCTTGCCGCGGACACCCAGCCAATCCTTCTCGGTGAACTTGGTCATATCACGGCCTTCAAACATGATGGAGCCGCCGGTGATCTTACCGTTGGCATCCAGCATACCCACAAAGGTCTTGGTGAATACGGACTTGCCCGAGCCGGACTCGCCCACGATGGCAAGGGTCTCGCCTTCGTACAGGTCCAGCGAGCACTTGCGGATGGCGTTCAGCTTGCGGCCGCGCAGGCTGAAAGTGATCTCCACGTCTTTGGCAGAGATAATCGGTTGTCTATCCATTTACGTCTCTCTCTCCAATCTATCAAACGTGGTTGCGCGGATCAGCCGCATCCGACAAAGCGTTGCCCATGATATAGAAGGAAATGGAAATGATGGACACGATGGATGCAGGGAAAACCAGCAGGTACGGATAATCCAGGAAGAAGCCGCGCACCTTGCTCAGGATCAGGCCCAGAGAAGGCGTGTCGATGCCCAGGCCCAGGCCCAGGTAGGACAGCGTGGATTCCAGATTGATGGTGCCCGGGATGGACAGTGCCATACGCAGGATGATAACGGAGACCAGATACGGCAGGATGTTCTTGGTCAGCACGCGCCACAGCGGGGTGCCCAGGCAGCGGGACGCGAGGTTGTACTCGCGGTCACGGAACATGAACACCATGTTGCGGACACGGCGTGCCATGGAAAGCCAGTTGATGGCGATCATGGAGATGGCCATGATCCAGAAGCTCTGGCCCACCATCAGGGCGATCAGGGTCATATAGATGATATAGGGCACGTTGTCGATCAGATTGTACAGCTCCGTGAAGAAGCGGTCCAGACTGCGCACATAGCCCCAGATCAGGCCGAAGATCACGCCCACGATGCTCTCGCCCACAGCGACCACCAGAGCCAGACGGATGGAAACCTGGGTGGCATACCACACCTGGCACCAGTAGTCACGGCCCAGGTTGTCGGTACCGAACCAGTACTCACTGTTGGGCTTGATGAAAGCCTTGCTGGAATCAGAGATCAGGGTAGTGTAGTGATACTTGCCGATGCCCAGCGCAATGAAGGAGAACACCGTCAGCGCCAGGAACAGGATCAGGCAGAAGACAGCGACCTTCTGCTTGAAGAAGTTCTGGATGACAGAACCCCAGTAGGAATAGTTGGAGTAGCCGATGCGTTCAGCTTCTTCCGGGGAATAATCCACAAAGTAGAACAGTTCTTCGGGCTTCTTGCCCTCAAAATCCGATGCCTTAGCCATCAGCGAGCCTCCTCCTTTCCGGTCAGAGTAATACGGGGGTCAACCACCATCATCAGCACATCGCCCAGGAACACGCCCACGATGCCCAGCACAGCGTAGAGGATGACCAGGGTCTGAACGACGTTCAGGTCATAGCGCTGGATGGCATCCGTCAGCAGGGGGCCCATGCCGGGAACGGAGAAGAACCGTTCCATCAGCAGGGAGCCGCCCACCGTCAGCAGGATGGACTGGGGGATATACTGCACCATGGGAACCATGGCGTTGCGCAGAACATGCTTGAACATGATCTCGCGGGAGCTCAGGCCCTTGACACGGGCCAGCTTGATATAGTCGCGGGTCAGCTCATCCACCATGTAGCGGCGGGTCCACAGGGCATAGCCTGCAATGGATGCCAGCGAAAGGCAGGTGATGGGCAGCACGCTGGAAGCACTCACATTGCGGGTGGAATACAGCGTGGGGAATCCCAGGTACTTGGAACCGAAGACCAGCACCAGAGAATACGACACCAGCGACGGGACCGCGTTGACGAACACGGTGTAGGCCGTGCCGATCCAGTCGAATACCTTGTCCTTGAATGCCGCCTGCAGGATGCCCATCAGCACACCGATCACCAGAGAGATGCCGGAGGCGATGAGACCCAGACGCATGGAGATACCAAACTTTTTACCAATGACCTTGACCACCGGGGCACCGTTCTGGATGCGGCGGGAAGTGCCGAAGTCCAGATGCAGCAGGCTGTTATAGAACTTGACCAGCTGGGTGGGGATGGGATCGGTCAGGCCAGCTGCTTCCAGAGCGGCGGTCTTCTGCTGATCGGTAAACTTCATGAGCTGTTCCTCAGTGAAGTAGTAGTCCGTCGGCAGGCAGCGCATCATCAGGAAAACTGCTGTTGCGATCAGAAAGATTGTGACAAGCGACTGGATCAGCCGCTTAACCGTGTATTTTAACATGTTATCGAACCCTTAACTTTTATTTCTACCCTTTCGGGCGGGGAAACGGGGAACTTAAGCCTTGGTAGCTGCGTCGAATGCAGCGGCGAACTCCTCGTACTGCTCGGTGGTGTAAGCCTCTTCGCTGGTCTCCCAGTTGACAGCCTTGTAGTTGCAGGGACCATACATAGCGTTGATCTTGCTGTACTCGTTGGCGTGGGTCAGAGTCCAGGCCACCTCGAAGTAGCTGGGGCAGGCCAGAACGTTGTTCAGCATGCTAGCCTCAGCCTTTGCAAAGGCAGCGTAGCGGGCATCGGTATCATCAACGATGGCCTTTGCGGTGTTGACCAGATCGGTGAACTCCTCGTAGCAGGCCACCAGATCCTTCTGCCAGTCAGCGGGGCCGGCCTCCACGACCTTGGCGATGTTGGAGTAGTACCAGCTGTAGTAAGCGTTGTCGTCGTGCAGGATCTCCTGACCAACGAAGTTGACGGGATCGCCGAAGTCAGCGCCCCAGCCGTTGATAACGAAGCTCTGCAGCTGAGGATTGCGGACTTCCTGCGTGATGGAAGAAACGTAGGTCTTGATGTCCAGCACGATGAAGTCATCGCCGAAGCTGTCGGTGAAGCACTGCTTCAGCACGGTTGCGTTGTCCAGAGCGGTGGAGTTGCCAGCGATGATGTAGTAAGCAGCGTGGACAGGGAAGGTAACGCCGATGGCGCTCAGCTCGTCCATGGCCTGCTTCTTCAGGTCAGCGATGTCGCCGTTGTTGGCGCGCAGACGGATCATGGTCTTGCCATCGTATGCTTCCTTGTCGAAGCCCATCTCCTTGGCAACCAGAGTGGTGTACTCCTGGCCCTGGGTGTTGTAGCAGACACCGGGCATGGTGTAGTAGTCGTTCTCGCACTTCAGGGGGTTGATCTTGTTGGTACGTGCATACCAGTTGGTCAGCTCCAGACCCTTGTAGAAGCACTGACGGAATGCCTTGTTTGCAATGGCCTTGTTCCAGTTGTCGTCGGGGGTGCCGTCCTCGTTGTTCTTCTGGTAGTTGAAGTGCATCTGGTAGCTGTACTTCTTGGGGCGCTTCTCGCACAGCTGCTGATTGTACTCGCTGGAAGGATCGGCCTGGATGGTGGTCAGGGTGCTCTCGCCCACATCCATCTCGTCCAGCTCACGGTTCTGGTACAGCTGGAAAGTGACGGTGCCGTCGCTGATCATGGTGACGGTGAAGCGGTCGAAGCGGGACACATCGTTTGCACCAAAGTAGTTGGGGTTGGGGATGTAGCTCTTGGTGTTCTGGCTGATGAACTCCTCCACCACATAGGGACCATTGTACCACATGTTGGTGTAGTCGCATGCACGGAAGCCCTCAATGCCCAGCTCGTTGATCAGATCCTCAGAGACGGGGTAGAAGCTGGTGTAGGCAGCAACGGTATCGAAGTAGGGGCAGGGGTCCTTGCAGGTGAAGACCAGGGTGTAATCATCCGGAGCCTCAACGCCCACGCCTGCGTCCAGCATATCCTGATAGGTCAGGTCTGCAGCAGCATCGCCCATATCGCTGGTCTTCTGATAGTAATCAGCAGCACCGGTCAGGGTCTCGTTGGGCATGGAGGTGTTGTTGGCCTGGTTCTTGGCTGCGTTCAGCACCCACTCCAGACCCACGAGGAAGTCCTTGCTGGTCAGGTGAGCCTTGACCTCGCCGTTGACATCCACCCAGTCCACATCGTCACGGAGGTTGAAGGTCCAAACGGAAGAGTCCTCATTGTGGCTCCACTCCTTGGCCACGGAAGGCACGGCCTTGCCATAGCAGTCAAAGCTCAGCAGGCCTTCCCACAGGTTGGTGGTGACATTCATGTCGGAAGCCATCTGGCTGTACAGCATGTTCCAGCTCTCCAGCTCACGGTTGGTGCTCTCCCAGGAGATGAACTCCTTCAGCGGGGTAGCGCCAGTGGTGTTGGGAGCGCTGGTAGCACCAGAGGAAGCAGCGGTGGAGCTGCTGCCGGAGTTGCCGCCGCAGGCGGCCAGAATGCCGGCGGCACCAACGACACCGGAAGCCTTCAGAAAGCTGCGGCGGCTGATTGCATGAGACTCGTAGTTGTTGTTCATTGTGTTTTCCTCCCTATAATAATTCCGTGCTTCAGTGCATGGTGCAGGGCGGGATGTCCTGCTGTTTTCCCACTATTCTGCGGAGGTTTTTTGAATCCTGTATTGCCAGGGAATACAAAAGAGCGCAGAAACAGACCCCTCTGTCTGCACCTGTGCTCCTCCCGCAAAACCTTAACACGTCATATATTGTACCATTGAAATAAAAAGATGTCAATGGAGCACACACAGCTTTTTCTTCAAAAAGCAAAGTCTGCCGCGCAAAAACGATGAAATATATTTGCTTTTGCATGGTAAAGCGTGCAGGAAATTTAACAAACAATGCCACAGACAAAACAACCGGAATTGTTCTCGTCAAAAAGACACTGTATTTTTGCTTTATATTCTAAAAGAGCAGGCGCTCCACGCTTTGCGAAGAGCTCCTGCTATTGGAAAACCGAATTATTAAAACAAGTCACCGGGCCAGAGCGTTCTGGATCTTTGCAAAATCCTCCAGCGTCAGGGCCTCGGGACGGATGCGGGCATCGAAACCGGCGGCTTCAATGGCAGCGGTCACGGCATCCTTGGGCATCCCCAGGCCGCTGGCAATGGCATTGGCGGCAGTTTTGCGCCGCTGGCCAAAGGCCGCGCGGACAAGGGCAAAGTAGCCCTCCTCGTCCTCCACCTGCACGGCGGGGGTGGGGCGGATCTCCATCCGCACCACGGCGCTGGTCACCTTGGGGGCCGGGTAAAAGCTGCCCGGGGCGGCGGTGAACATCATCTTAGAGGTCGCGTAATAGCTCACCGCGCAGCTGATGGCGCTGGAGGCCCGGGTACCCGGGGCAGCGGCCAGACGATCGGCAGCTTCCTTCTGCACCATCACAGTCAGGCTCTCGATGGGCAGGCGGTCACCCAGCAGCTTCATCACAATAGGGCTTGTGATATAGTAGGGCAGGTTGGCGCAGACCGCCACCGGCATCCCGGGGAACTCCTGCGCGATCAGGGCTTTCAGGTCCACCTTGAGCACATCCTGCAATACCAGCTTGAAATTGTCCACACCGGCCATGGTCTCGGCCAGCAGGGGCGGCAGACGCTCGTCCACCTCGATGGAGACCACCTTTGCCGCCCGCTTTGCCAGCTCCCGGGTCAGCACGCCGATGCCGGGGCCGATCTCGAGAACGCCGTAGCGCTTGTCCACGCCGCTGGCATCCACGATCTTGGGGGGCAGGCCGGGGTTGACGATAAAGTTCTGGCCAAAGCCCTTGGAAAGGGCAAAATCATATTTTTCGCACAGGGCGCGCACATAAGACAGGTCGGTCAGTTCGGGCATGGCTCTATCCTTTCTTTTCCAAAATAACCCTCTCAGTCTCGCTTCGCTCGCCAGCTCCCCCAAAGGGGGAGCTTTTGACAAAACCGCAAACTTTGCATGAATTGCCAAGACCTCGCCCTTCGGGAGAGGTGGCAGCGCGTCAGCGCTGACGGAGAGGGTTGTTCTCTTATTCTTGACTACTGGATGCAGTGCTCTCCCCTGCTGCTTCACTTTCGGCGGGCGCGGTCTCTGCCGGAGTGCTCCCGGCAGATGCAGCCTCAGCGTCCCCTTCCGCTACGCTCTCAGCGGCGGCGCTGTCGGCAGCTTCACTGGAGGCAGCCTCGTTGACACCGCTCACGGTGGTGGTGCCGCTCATCTGCTGGGCAGTGCTCACGGCACGCTGGATCTGGGGATCGTTCTCCACAGTGTAATCATAGTAGGCGGTCTGCTCGTCCGCAGTCAGGGGACGCTCCACATCCACGGTCAGGCCGGTGCCGTCAAAGCAGCTGCCGTCGCCGCAGACCAGCTTTGCCACGGTGACCACCACAGCACTGCCATCGGACAGGCGCTGGGGGCTGCTCTGGATGGTGCCCTTGCCCTGCGTGGTGGTGCCCACCAGACGGGCACCATTCAGGGTGCGCAGGCTGCTGGCAAAGAGCTCCGCAGCGCTGGCGGTGCTGCCGTTGACCAGGCAGACCACGGGCAGGTCGATCTTGGATTCACTGGTGCTGGTGCCCAGCAGGGTCTGGGTGCCGTTCTTGTCCTCAGCAAAGGCCAGCGTGCCCTCCGGGGCGATCAGGTCGATGCACTGGATGGCATCGTCCAGCAGGCCGCCGCCGTTATCGCGCAGATCAAACACCAGGCTGCCCGCGCCGTTGGCGCTCAGGCTGCGGATGGCGTAATCCAGCTCGCTGGGGGTGGTGGAATCAAACTGGCGGATCCGGATGTAGCCCACATTGCCCTGCACCATCTGGTAATCCACGGTGGTGGAACTGTAGCCGGAGTGGGTCAGGTCAGCGGTGTGCTCGGAGGCCTCACTGTCCAGCCAGGTCACATTGACGATGGTGCCGCTCTCACCGCGCAGGCGGGTCTGGATGGCATCCACACTGCTCATGCTCTTGACATCGGTGCCGTCCACAGCGGTGATGTAGTTGCCAACCTGAATGCCGGCCTCCTTGGCGGGGGATTCATCGTAGACCTTGATGACCTTGGCATAGCCGGACTGATCCACAGCCAGCTCCACGCCAATGCCGATCAGGGTGCCGTTCTGGGTGTTCATCAGCTCCGTATAGGCGGTGGCGCTGAAATAGCGGGCGTACTTATCGCCGGTGCCCAGCAGGTAGCCAGCCGTCAGGCGGTCGTAGAGGGTGGTCTCATCAATGGGATAGTAATCGTTGCTGCGGACATAGCGGTCCACCTCAGCGATCTTATTGTACATGCTTTCCTTTTCCTTCACGCTGGAAACGGTGCTGTCAAACAGGCGCATCGCCACCAGCATGGTAATGGAAAAGGTAACGGTCATGGCCAGGATGACGATGCTGACCGCCATGCCGACCGATATCTTACGGTTCATCTTCTTCCCTCCTCTGTCAGACCAGCAGCATCATAACCACGCTGCCCAGCATGGAAAGTGCAAAGATCCCTGCCAGGATCAGACAGCCCACGCGCAGGATGCGCTTGCGTTTTTCTTCCTTCATAAGCCCTGACGGCCTCCTTTGATACAATGCAGATTATTTCATGGGGATATAACCACGGGGGTTGACGGCATTGGCCTTGGAGCCGCCCTTCCAGACCTCCAGATGGAGGTGGTTGCCGGTAGAGTTGCCCGTGCTGCCCACATAGCCGATGATCTCGCCCTGCTGGACATACTTGCCCGCCGAGGTGGCGACCGACCGCATGTGGCCGTACAGGGTGCTGTACTGGTTGCCATCGGACATTTTGCCGTGGTAGATGATGACATAGTTGCCGTAGCCGCCGCTGGACCAGCCCGCCACCTGCACATAACCGCTGGCGGCTGCATAGATGGGCGTGCCGCCCGGGGCGGCAAAGTCGGTACCGGCGTGGAGCTTGTTGACCCCCGTAACGGGGTTCTTGCGCCAGCCGTACTCACTGGAAATGCGGCTATAGCTCTTGAGCGGGCAGATGAAGCCGGTAAAGCTCAGGGTGGGCTTGGAGGCAGCGGCCGCAGCGATCATCTTCTGGATCTGCTTCTTGACGGCCTCATAGTTCATCTCGTCCGATTCAATGGCGGCCTGCGCGTCCTTCTGGGCCTGCTGCGCCTCGGCAGCGCTCATCTGGGCGGCGGCCACGCTGGAGTTGAGCTCGTTCTGCTTGGCACGCATCTGGCTGTTCTGGGCGTCCAGATCTGCCTTTTTGCTTTGCAGCTCGCTGCGCTGGGATTCCAGCGTCAGCTTATCGCTTTCCAGCGCTTCCTTGGCGTTCTTCATGTTGTCCAGGATCTCGGTGTCCTTGATGGAGATGTCCTGCATGACCTCGTTAAAGGTCAGCAGTTCATACAGGTCGTTCACCGCAGACAGCATGGCAACGCTGCCGCCGTCCCGCAGCTCCTGCATGGCGGCCATGTGCTGCTTGAAATCCCCCCACTGGTCGGCGATCTCCGCTTCTTTTTCGGTGATCTGCTGCTCCTTGGCGGCGATCTCCTGTTCCTTCAGGCCGATGCTGTTCTGCACCTCGGCGATCTGGCCCTTCAGCACGCTGATCTGGCTCTGGACCACCGTGACCTTTTCCTTCAGCTCCGATTCCAGCGCCTTGGCGGCCTGCTCCTTCTTTTTTGCATTGGACAGTTCCTTTTTGTGCTGTACAATGGACTGGGAGAGCTTATCCAGCTTGTTCTGCAGGCTGGACATGCTGGTAGCCGCCGTGGCCGGGTAGACCGAAACGCTCAGCAGCAGGCAGGCCGCCGCCAGAAACAGGCTGGCGGCGCGCATGGCCCGGCTGTGCCCGGGGGCGGGCTTTGCGTGGGTGGGGGTATACATGAGGTGCAGGCGGAAGCCCGCAGAGTGTTTTGCTTGTTTCACAGAGAAGGCTCCTTTCGCTTACACATTCAGATGCTTGCGGATGGAGAACATGCTGCCCAGCGCACCCACCAGCGCACCACCGGCCAGACTGTACGTCAGGATGGTGGGCCAGACGGCATCCACAGGCACCATGGCGGTGCCCATGAGCAGCTGCCACAACCCGCCCAGCGTGCTGGAGGCCTGCACGATGTAGGCATAGCCGAAGATACCGGCTACCGAGGTGATGGCACCGGAGATCAGGCCCATGGTCAGGCCCTCCACAAAAAAGGGCAGGGTGACAAGATGGTTGGTCGCGCCCACATACTTCATGATCTCGATCTCACGGCGGCGGGCAAAAACGCTCAGGCGGATGGTGCTGCCCACCGTGATGATGCTGACCGCCATCAACACCAGGATCACGATCTGGCCCACCTTGGTCACGGCCCGCTGGACCTCCACAAAGGTCTGGGTCATCTCAATGGGGGCGGTAACGCTGTACACGCCCGGGATGCTCTGGAAGTTCTGGCTCATGGTCTGCATCTGGCTCAGGTCTGCCAGAGAGACACGGTAGTTGGCCTTGAAGGGGTTATCATTCTCAAATTCGTCCAGCAGGACGGCGTAATCCGCCATGTACCCACGGTACTGGTTGAGCACATCCTCCTTGGACATGTACTGCACCCGGCTCACGCCCGGGATGGCAGTGATGCGCTCCCCTACCGACTGGATGGTGGCATCGTCGGCTTCGGGGTCCACATAGACCACCATCTCGTTCTGCTGGCCCAGATAGTTCACCATGCTGTTCACATTGACTTCCGCCAGCGTGGCAAAGGTGTTCAGGGTCATACAGACGCTCAGGGAGGCGATGCAGGCAATGGTCATGGCCCAGTGCTTGCCCAGGTTGCGCACGCCGCGCACCACAAGGAAACCGAACGTAGAAGGTTTCATCATACCAGCGACACCTCCATTTCCAGTTCCTTCGGGTCTACGGGTGGGTGGGGGATCATGGAGCCCGTGGGCACATCCGAGATGATGTGTCCGCCGGACAGGGTGACCACGCGGCGGTCAAAGTGACGGACCAGCTCGTGCTCATGGGTGACCACCAGCACAGTGATGCCCATCTCGCTGACACGCTCCAGCAGCTCCATCATCTCAAGGCTCAGTTCGGGGTCGATGTTGCCGGTGGGCTCGTCCGCAATCACCAGCTTGGGGGCGTGGGCCAGGGCGCGGGCCACAGCCACACGCTGCTGCTCACCGCCGGAGAGCAGGTCGGGGTAGACCTTTGCCTTGTCCTCCAGGTGGACAAGCTCCAGCATGTAATTCACGCGCTCCTTGATCTGCTTGTGCCCGATGTTGGTAACATGCATGGCAAAGGCAATGTTCTCGTAAACGGTCATGGTGGGGATGAGCCGGAAATCCTGAAAGATGATGCCCATCTGACGGCGCAGGTAGGGGATCTTGCGGCGGCGCAGGCGGGCAACATCCTGCCCGTTCACCAGCACGCGGCCCTCGGTGGGGGTCTCCTCGCGCAGGATCAGCTTGAGCAGGGTGGATTTTCCCGCGCCCGAGTGACCCAGCAGAAAAACAAACTCGCCGTCATCCACATGGAAGTTGACATCCTCCAGGGCAGGCTTTGCGTTGTGCTTGTACTGCTTTGAAACGTGTTCAAAATCTATCATGCGTTTTTCGCTCCCAATAATTTTCTCCAAACCAAAAAGAACCGGCCAGCATCGGTTTCGAGCGGCCGGTTCTGCGCCGACGGCTTTGCGCCGCAAGCGTTTGCTTAATATTTGGCCGGGTTGTTGGACAGGTACTTCTTGACCATCAACGCCACCTTAAAGACGATGGCATCGTCGAACTCACGCAGATCCAGACCGGTCAGTTTTTTGATCTTTTCCAGACGATACACCAGCGTGTTGCGGTGGACAAACAGGCCGCGGCTGGTCTCAGACACATTCAGGTTGTTCTCGAAGAAGCGCTGGATGGTGAACAGGGTCTCCTGATCCAGGCTCTCGATGCTGCCCTGCTTGAACACCTCGCGCAGGAACATCTCGCAGACAGTGGTGGGCAGCTGGTAGATCAGGCGGGCAATGCCAAGGTTGTCGTAGCGGATGATCTGCTTCTCGGTGTCGAACACCTTGCTGACCTCCATGGCGATCTGGGCTTCCTTGAAGGAGGTAGCCAGATCCTTCACGTTGGAGATGGGGGTGCCGATGCCGACCACAGCCTTGATGTAATGCTCACCGGACAGGGTGTCCACGATGCTGGCAGCCAGCTTCTCCATATCGGTGCGGTCGATGCCCTTGCGGATCTCCTTGACCAGCACGGTGTCGGTCTCGCTGATATTGAACACAAAGTCCTTCTGCTTGTCCGGGAACAGGCTGCTGACCACATCGTAAGCGGAGATGTCGCCGCCGGAGGTCACGCGCACAATGAACACCACGCGGGAAACATCGGTGGCAAAGTGCAGCTCACGGGCCTTGGCGTAGATATCGCCGGGCAGGATGTTGTCCAGCACCACGTTCTTGATGAAGTTGGCTTTGTCGAACTTTTCATCGTGGTACTGCTTGATGCTCTGCAGACTGATGGAGAGCAGGGCCGCAAACTGGCCCGCAGTCTCGTCCGCGCCTTCCACAAACACGGCATAGTCGTTATGCTTTGCGCTGGAGAACTGCTGATAGGTGTAGCCATCCCGCACAAAGCGGTCACCGGCCGTCAGGCGCTCTGCCATAAAGCCCTCGCGCACCTCTCCGATCAGGTTCAGCTCCGAGCAGGAGATCACAGCGCCGGTCTCATCCACCACACCGACCACACGATCGATGGCGTCTTTCATCTGGTAGATCACGCTCTGGAATACTCTATTGGCCATAAATGGATACCCCTTTTCCTCTTTTGTGCAAGCCGCAGGGGCGAGATTGTCGTTTTTAACAATTTCGCCGCTTTACATTATCTATTTTACACAAAAGAATTTACTTTTGCAACATATTTCACCAAAATATTTTTGACTTTCTTGGTGAAATTATCTTTCAGGGGTATTTTCAGGCCCAAAAAGCACTGTTTTGCGTGGTTCTTGTGAATATTTTACCGGCAAAATGTGATGTTTTTTTGAAAATCAGGTGAAAAGCAGTCAGGCTCCGGTGGTAATTGCTGCCACTTCCTCCGCAGAAAGCTCCCGCCACTGCCCCGGTGCAAGGGCCGGGTCCAGCGCAAGCCCGCCGATGGCATCCCGGTGCAGGGCGTTCACGCCCGCGCCGTACACACCGAACATCCGCTTGATCTGGTGGTACACCCCCTGCCTGAGCCTGACTTTCACGGTCAGGCCGTCCGGGGTCAGGGCTTCCACCTCTGCCGGGGAGAGGGCGGTGCCATCCGCCAGCGTCACGCCCTCGGCAAAGCCCCTGCGCATCTCCTCGGTCAGCGGTGTGTCAATGACCACCGTGTAGGTCTTGGAGACATGGCGCTTCGGGGCAAGGATCTCGTGGGCGAAGCCGCCGTCATCCGTCAGCAGAACAAAGCCGGTGCTGGTCTTGTCCAGCCGGCCGGCCGGGAACAGCTCCCGCCGGGGGTAGGCATCCCCGATCAGATCCACCACGGTGGTATCCCGCTTGTCGGTGGAAGCGCTCACCACGCCCTCAGGCTTGTTGAGCATCAGGTAGACGAACTGCTGGTAAGCAAGCGGCGCACCGTCCACCGCCACACTGTCCCCTTCCCTGAGCTGGGTGTCCCCCTTTTTGCACACCGCGCCGTTCACCGTCACCCGTCCCCTGCTCAGCAGGGTCTTTGCCTCGCTCCGGGTGCATTGCGCCGTCTCGGCCAGATATTTGTCTAGTCGCATAGGTTCTCCTTTTCCGGTTATAGCAAAGCTGCGCCCTGCCCAAAGGCGGAGCGCAGCGATAGATTTTGCAGTTCAGTGGACCGGGAGTTTCTCCGAGGACCGTCCGCTGGGGTGGGACCCTGCTGCCGCAGGCAGTAGGGCGGGCGATGGAATGGCCC
>ENA-OQHR01000771-OQHR01000771.1-human-gut-metagenome-genome-assembly--contig:-NODE-771-length-20216-cov-7.141268_pt1 | contig 20216 bp, 16 predicted proteins | sample MGYA00242566_ERZ504725 | MGnify/ENA primary metagenome ERZ504725 (study PRJEB26092, sample SAMD00036217) | human gut metagenome | host: Homo sapiens | study: EMG produced TPA metagenomics assembly of... | reverse complement strand
CCCTCGTCTTTGAACAACTCCATTATTGACATTTCCAATGCGTGTTCATTAAAATTTGCCATTGCGTTCACTCCTTTTTAATAGCAATAAAAAATAATGCAGCATAAATTAAGAACTGTATTTTTTCAAATTATTAAGCCACCTCTTCACTCGCTCATTACGTGTATTTTCATCATCATATAATTCTTGAGCCCACTCAATTGCTGAATGAATATAACTATCATCACCATATTTTGTTTTTAAGTAAATAGCAAATTCTTGATATTTACTTAAGTGATATTCCTTACGTTTATCACAAGTATAACAACTCGAAAGAATATCCATTGATTCCTTTAAATATGGCTTAGCTTCTGAATAATTCTTGTTTTTATTAGCTTCAAACAAAATTATTGCCCTAGAGTTTTTCAAACTGAGATTATTAGGTAGTAAGTTTAGTGCTTTATTTATATCTATAAACGCTTCTTCATATCGACTACATCTCATTTTGTATAGAGCCCATTGTTGTAAGGTGTATGCACTCGGATCATTAATATAAACTATTTTATAAACTTGATCTGCATTAGTTCCAAATAATCTATAGAAAAAATTTGAATCATAAGCCTTCCTTTTAAACACATAATATTTATATATGAAATTTGGTTGAACTTTTTCTAAAAACTGTAATACAATTTTTCCATAATTTTCAGTATATTTTTTTAATGCAACTTCATGAGCTATTTTAGCAAATAATGCTGTGCGTAAAAAATAATAATCCTGATCTACTAAATCCTCTTCTATAAGTTCGGAAACATAAGTATTTACAACTTTAATTCGTTGTTTTATGCTTTGGTATTCCGAGTCGTTGAAATACTTGATAATTATATCTGTTGTTAAAGCAGAACGATAAACAGATAAATATGCTGTTAAAAGTATTAATTCAAAAGCATCAACATTTGCTGTTTTCACTCTTTCTAACATATCGCGTATTTTTTTCTCTGTTATTATGTTTTTTATATTGTTAGACATTAGTTCGAAGAATGAATATTTATCACTATCTTTATTTTTATATATAAAATTTTCTTTTTTTATACTTGATGGAATTTGATCAAATATACGTTTTGCTTCAGGTTTTGAAATATCATCTATAAGTATTTTTTTATATTTGGTTTCCTTTAACAAATGACTGGATGATTCAAATAAGAAATCATCACTTGTAGCAATTGTTCGTATATTAGGACAATCAGCAAGTACTTTGTATGCCCGAATATCTTCTGCACAATTATCAATTAAAATCGTCACATTATTTTTAGAATCACAATTATTACAAATAAGTTTCGCTTTCGCTTCTGATAAATCATCTACATAATAAACCTGCGAGCCAAATTTGCATGCCACTTGCATTAACAGTGTTGTTTTTCCGCTAAACGGCAATCCAACTATTATGACATTTTTGTTCTCAGGTTCTAATGACGTATTTATAACTTGATTTACCCAAGATGTCATGTATGCCACTTCTGACAGAGTAAAATACCAACTTGTTTTTCCATTTTCATAAAAAGCGGTATCTGGTTCAACTAATACAGATTTGCTATTAAGTGTTGGAATGCAGTAGTTTTTCCAAAACGAATTATCTAATTTATCAGTATTGTTTTCACAAGACAAGTTACTAGCCAATTTACAGTTGATATATTTCAACAAATCTTCAGTACTCGAAATAATTATATTAACACCTAAATCTCTAAAATACTCAATATTTGAATCCCCAGGCATTAATTGCACCCATATTTCTTGCTTACTCTCTTTCAAAACATAATTAAGAATTTTATTTACTGAGCCATCGTGAAAAGCATATCCCCAAAACAATGTAGGATATTTTAATAATTCACCATGCATCATTGAAAACAGCCCTTTGTTTTGGTCATCAATTGAAGATAGTTCAAATTTTCCGAACACCAAATCACTTTCTGGGAGTAAAACATCCCCATGAAGTGGAATATAATTGATTGATTGTCCATCCTTTTTTGTAGGACCATAATAAGTAACATTAGATAAATAATATCGTTGACTTTTGTCGATTATTGAAGGAATCAAGTTATCAATATTTGTAGTAATAATATTACTAATATTCATCATATTTATAGCATCATATAATGGATTATAATCATCGACCCTATATTTTTCTCGAAGATAGATTTGAAAATCTGCACTATTATTTCTCTTTAATACTGATGCTACTTTTTCGATGTCATTCGAATATGACTTATTTATAGAGAATTTTTTGCAAATTTCGTTTAACAGTTCAGAAGTTTTTGGTAATTCCTTTCCCGAAGGGGATGGCAATAAGGAAAAACCAGCACCTAAAAATAAATTTATGCCGTTTCTTAATTTTTGCAAAAAAATATTCTCGTTGTCTATTTTTTTCATATTATTTTCTCCTTTCAATATTCTAAATGATAATTTAGCGGCTTGACAATTTAGTTAAAAGTGTATCTTTCATATCACAAAGCATTCGTATTTCATTTGTATTAGAAAAAATGAAGGCATAAATTTTGGTGGCTATTTTCTCAAAACTTTCAAGTTCCTCATCTGAAGGTACAGGGATTTCAAAACTTTCAAGTTCTTGCTTATTTATTGCTTCACGAGTCGAACCGGATTGACCAATACCAAGTAATTTTGCTTTATTTTCAGATGTACATAAAGTACACATTATATAATAACTCATATTTTTACCTTTATATGGTCTGATAATCATTACATGTTGGTTGACTCTCGCTGGCAGAACATCATCAGGAACTACACAACATCGGGTAACTGATACTCCCGTTATATTGAATAATACATCTGCCTGTTGTATTTCCACATTCGCTAACGCATTTGCTTGAACTTGAGAGATATGAGCCAACTCCGGATATGAAAAGAAATAGTCAAAAACATTCATACTACGGATTAACGATATTCCTTTATCAAAATATGCAGCTTTTCCACCTTTAGGAGTTGCACCGCTACCTATTTTGGAACACAAATCTGCAAGGGGAGTTGTCATATATGTGTTTTGTGATTCCAAAAACATTTTTTTATATATACTCTGTAAAGTTGAAACTAAATTATCATTTATCTTCTGTTTCAAAGCAATTCTTTCTGTAATTGCCTTATATCCATCTACAATCTCTTTTTGCTTTTCATAGGGCGGAACTGGTAACTCTACCTTACACATTTCGTCCCAATCCATAACTTCTCGTACACTTCCGTGTGACTTAAAGCGGGCATACCTATCAAATTCCGGTCTGCTAAACCAAAGCATTAAATACTCCGGAATAAGTTGTTTCTCATCTATTATCTCAAAGACTGTATAAACATTACTTACAAGTCCTTCCTCATAATCTTCCAACAGAGCAATCCCTATTTTATCTCCTCGTCTTGATGTATCTGGAATATATGTAAACTGTCCTTTTTTTACCACTTTATATTTCTTAAAATCTGTTCCAACTGTATTTGCAATAGATGGAATAAATTTCTTTTGAACAGAAACACCAAGTAAATTTTCTTCTTTTCCCTCAGAATTTCTAACATCAACCTGACGGATAAATTGCCCCAACTGTTTATAATTCGATTTCATATCCCAACTCCTTAAATACAGCAAGCAAATCTGCCTTGGATTTTTCCTCTTGAACAAGAAGTTCTTTGAGTTCTCCCTGCAATGACTTCATTTTTGTATCAAAGTCGATGTTCTCATCACGATTGACAAACTCAATATATCTGCTCGGTACAAGAGTAAATCCTTTTTCTTTTACTTCTTCAAAAGAAGCAGAATAGCAAAACTCCGGTACATTCTCATAAGTTTCCTCATAGCCTTCCTGCTGCCAGTTATGATATACACTTGTAACTTTGGCTCTATCCTCCTCTGTCAATTCAATGTACTTCTTCTCATAAGGACTGCCCATCTGTCGTAAATCCATAAAGAGTATTTCATCTTCTCGGTCACGATAGCGTTTGAGCTTTCCGTTCTGTTCCACAACACGAGCCTTTTTATTCTTATTGAGTACCCAAAGGGTAACGCTGATGTCAGTGGTGTAGAAAAGGTTTCTCGGAAGAATAATAATCGCTTCTACCAAGTGATTTTCTATAAGCTGCTGCCTGATTTTCAGCTCTGTACCATCATCAGATAATGCACCATTGGCAAGCAGAAAACCTGCCACACCGTTTTGTGAAAGTTTAGAAACAATATTCAGTATCCAACCATAGTTTGCGTTGCTTGTTGGTGGAACTTCATATCCATTCCAACGAGGGTCGTCTACAAGCTCATTCTCGGCTCTCCACTGCTTCTGATTGAAAGGTGGGTTTGCCATAATGAAATCTGCTTTAAGGTCTTTGTGTTGGTCGTTGGTAAATGTATTGGCTGCCATCTCTCCAAGATTTGCAGAAATACCACGGATAGCTAAGTTCATTTTTGCCAGTTTGAAAGTGGTATTTGTGTATTCCTGACCGTAAATAGACACTTTCTTTTTATTACCGCTATGTGCTTCTACGAACTTGATGGACTGCACAAACATACCGCCCGAACCGCAACAAGGGTCATAAAGTATTCCATCGTAAGGCTCAAGCATTTCGGCAATCAGATTTACAATACACTTTGGTGTGTAGAACTCTCCTTTACCTTTTCCTTCTGCAAGAGCAAACTTACTAAGGAAATACTCATATACACGACCTATAATGTCGTTCTCTTTATCATCTGTATTGATACGATTGATTTCATCAAGCAAAGAAGCCAACTTTGCCGTATCAATATGTAAGCGGGAGTAATAGTTATCCGGCAAAGCACCTTTCAGTGCCGGGTTGTTCTTTTCAATCGTATAAAGTGCTGTATCTATCTTCAGGGCAATATCGTCCTGCTTTGCATTTTCAATAATGTACTTCCAACGGCTTTCTTCAGGAAGATAGAATACATTTTCCTGAGTATAAAACGGCTTCATATCCGCATACTTTTCGCCGTGTGTAGCAATAATCTTATTACGGCATTCCTCAAACTTGTCACTGGCAAATTTAAGGAAGAATAAACTCAGAACAACGTGCTTATACTCCGCAGGCTCAACAGAACCTCTCAGTTTATCAGCACTTTTCCAAAGTGCTTCTTCCATTGATATTTCTTTCTTTGGTTTAGTTGTTCTTGCCATAATCATTTCTCCATTTATTTTAATATTTCTGTTTGCTCACTAATCGGACTGCTCTATAGCATTCAATATATATATGATACTAAATACACCGCTTTACAAAAATTACAACGAAAAAGTGTTAGACGGCTACACTTTTTTACGCCGAATAATGTTTGATAGTTGTGATATTCACTGTTATTTACTAATCAAACAGCCTGTTCTTTCAGTAATAATCTTTGTCAATCTCTCTTTTAAGTCATCCGGGAGCAATGATTTATCGCACATTTTAAGCCACTTTGGCGTAAGCCTAACAAGATTTTCAATAAGCTTTTCGGCAGTTTGGCGAGATATGCCGCAGGTGTCGGCATATTTAAGAAAATCGCCTTTGCGTATATTCATTTTTTTACCGTTCATTGCAAGTGCGAATTCTTCTTTATCGGCAGGCATATTTGCATTGACCGGCAGTAAATCGTAAGCAGGGGACAGCACATATTCGCCCGAACCCTCGGCTGTTTCAATAAGTGAAAAATTCTTTAGGTGCATATCGGAATTGCCGACAATAAAGCAAAATACAAGCCTAATGTAAAACTCTGCCATATCAATGCCGACCCTCGATGAATACTGCTTGATTATTTTCGCGCAACGCTCGTATGAGCCTCTGTATTTATCCTCGGTAAGCCTTAAATCAAGCTGGCAAAAATCTTCCATAGCGAGCATTTCTACCTTGTCGCTTGTTAAATTGCGGTCAACTCGCTTTGTGATGTATGCAAGCCCTGCATTGCCTTTAATGAGTGCGTGCGGAACGGTCGAAATCCCCGCCATATCCGCCATTGTCATTATGAGTTGCTCTGATTCGGGTAATGCTTCAAACTCTGCAACCTGCGGCTTGAGAATATAGCCGGTCGGATAGTTTACAAGTGTTAATCTCGGCTTGCGGCTGTCGCTGACAAGGTGCAATGATAATTTCTTTTGCACTCCCGGAACGGTAAAGCCTTTATTTGTCGTTTCTGTTGCCAAAAGATTAAGCGTTTTGTCGTCAATTTCAATTTCGGGGAGCTTGGTTGTGCCGAAAAAGCGTTTAATGCAAGCCTTGTGCCAGCCTGTTTCATCGGGTGTGCGCAAAGGTTTGCCGCAGCATAAACAGTTCATTCTTTTTCCTCCCTTATTGAAACATTGCCGATTCCGTCCTTGCAGGCTACGAGCAAAACGCCGAAGCGGTCGTGGCTGTCAATTTTCCAATTATCGGTTACAATTTTCAAAAGCCAGCCTTCGGGAATAAGGCCGTCAAAAAACGAAAACAAAGTTTTTGATGTGTATTCTTCCGCTTGCAAAGGCAGGGTGAGTGAAACGGCAGACGCATTTTCGCTCTGTAAATAATCGGCATCATATTTGAAAGAATAGCCGTTGTCCGTTTCCTTGAGGACGCCGGCAAAGGTGTTTCTCACATAAACATAGGCAGTTCTGAATACGCTCATTTATCTTCCTTCTTTCCGGCAACAGCCTGTGCGTTGAACATTGCAAGGGCAACATTTACCTTATCCATACGCACGGTTTCCTTGCCCTGCTCAAGCTCACGCACAAAGCGAAGCCCAAGACCCGAACGCAATGCAAATTGCTCCTGCGTAAGTCCTGCCGCTTTTCTGTTTTCTTTTACAAATTCAGCAATCGGGTTCATATTACTGCTCCTTGTAGTTATTATCTATGCTTATTCTACACCCTTTAGGGTGCAATGTCAATAAAATATTTGTTATAATAAGCCCTATTGGGTATATTGTTTACTTAAAAAAGAAAACTATACCTCTTAGGGTATAAATTCTTTAATAATTAGAAGCTTCTTTCTTGCTTGAGAAAAAGGCTTCTTATTTTTTTGCAAATTTTTTATTAAATCGACGATTTTGGGTGTGCATTTCGGCACCCTTTGTCCAAATGAGTGAAGGGACTAAATGTTAAAAGATTATGAACTTTTTAAAAAACACTCCCAAAAAATGCTGCTCCCATTTCAAACAAGTGAAGGGTTTTTGAAAAAATTTCCGACTTATGGGGGTGCAAAAAGGCACTCCCGGTTCAAACAAGTAGAGGGGTAAAAAATATTTTTCAAAAAATTATTCGTTAAATCGGCAATTTTGGGTGTCCAAAATACACCCTTTTGTACAAATGAGTGAAAGGAGTTTTTATTATGGCACGAATAACAAGGCTAAAAACAAAAGACAGGGAAATATATTACCCGCCATAAGAAAGATGAAAGCAAACTAAAAACAGCGTAAAAATGCATCTTTTCAAAACAGAAAGAAGGAGGCTTAATTTGAACAAATACTTTAAGAAAAACGAAGCGGAAAAATATGTTTTCTATAAATCCCGAAAGCATTGTTTACCGACCAAAAATACTGTTCGGTTTCTACCGACGCAAAAATGCTGTACGCATTGCTGCTTGACCGAATGTATTTATCCGCAAGAAACGGCTGGGTTGATAGGTACGGCAGAGTGTATCAATTCTTCACAATAAAACAAGGTCAGGAGCTGCTGCATTTCGGTCACGACAAAATAATAAGACTGTTCGGCGAGCTTGAAAAAGCGGATTTGATACAGCGAAACAGGCAGGGACAGGGAAAAGCAAATATTATTTATCTCAAAAAGTTTTGAAATCGGCTTTTCGGATTTTCAAAAGTCGATAAAACAGAGTGAAGTAATACTAAAGGAGCAAGATATTTACCTGCCGCAAAAAATATATCTATCTCCTAAATATAGCTGTCTCTAAGATTAGAAAGGAGTTCTATGAAAAGAATAAAAAAACAGTTTTGGCTTTCAGAAAAAGAAAATGCCGATTTTATGAAAAAGGTTGAACTTAGCGGACTGTCTCAGAGTGCCGTGTTAAGAATACTGATTAAGGGTTATGAGCCGAGAGAAAAACCCGATGACAGATTTTACGACTTAATGCGTCAGTTTTACGCAATGAGCAACAACCTAAATCAAATAGCAATCAAAGCAAATTCACTCGGTTTTGTTGACACAAGACTGTTGAAAGACAAAATTGATAAATTAAACAAATTTCAGCTTGAAATTGAAAAGAAATACCTGTATCCCGAAAAGAGCAGTTTGCTGTGGAAATAGCTTTCTTCTCCGGCAGGTAAAAAACAATGACTGAATAGAAACAATAAATTTGAGGAAAAATATGGAATAAACGGAGGTTTAACTTATGTTTATGGAAGTAGATGACAAGGTAAAGATAGCCTATTATTGGTTTTCAAAGGAAGAAAAAGACGACAAGGAGCTTCGAGAGTCTTTGAGACCGGAATATAGGCAGTGGAACCAAAAAGGATATAAGGTAGTAAACTTTTTGTCCGGAACGGAAGACCTTATCCAAAATACAACGGAATTATTGCTTCATAACAGAGATGTTATGGCAAGAGAACGAGCTCGCAAACGAAGTAAAGACTTGGAACGATAAGCTCGTTCAAATGGCAGAATTATTTCTGCCGTACATAATATTAACTTTCATAAACATTCTTCAAATTTTATTGATTTCTATATACAAGTATGTTACAATGTTGTTCATAAAGCAGAACATAAATCAAATATAATATTGGTGGTGATGTTTTGGGTAAGAAGATAGCGGCATATATGCGTATTTCGGTTGATACCGAAAAAGACAGAGATAATACCTCTATTGAAAACCAAAGAAGAATTATAAAAGCGTACTTAAAGCAAAGATTTCCCGACGCAGAAGTTGATTATTATGTTGACCGAGACCGTTCGGGTTATACCTTTGAGCAGCGTGAATCCTATATGAAAATGCGCCCGTTGCTTATGAGTGGTGATTACGATATTCTTTTGATTAAGGACTTGTCCCGTTTTTCCCGTAGGAACAGCAAGGGACTTGTTGAACTTGAGGATTTGCGTGATGCAGGAGTGCGTATTATATCAATCGGAGACGGAATAGATTATCCGACATATGACGATTGGAATAATATTCAGGTGCGATTTTTACTAAACGAAATGCCTGTTACCGACGCTTCCAAAAAGGTTAAAAAGGTTGTTGAAATGCGTCAGAATAACGCCGATTGGATTTGTGCCGTTCCGTACGGCTACTATATGATTGACAGCAAAAATATGACCTACGAGGTTGACGAAGCCTGTGCAGAGGTTGTTCGCAGGATTTTTGAAATGTATAACGGCGGAATGGGATACAAGAAAATAGCAAACACCTTGACAGACGAAAAAATTCCAACCCCTCGAATGGTTGAAATCGAACGCAAGCGTAAGATGGCGGAATTAAATAAGAAAAAGGTTGATATTAAGCTTAAGGCTTCGCCTGTTTGGGCTATACCGACCGTCAGCGGAATTTTGCAAAACGATTTTTATATCGGCACACTTCGCCAGCGAAAATATACACGCAAGCGAATTAACGGACCCGATAAAAGGCTCAACGCTGAGGAAAACATAGTTTTTGAAAATCATCATACACCGATAGTTTCCACAAGAGAATTTATGAAAGCACAGCAGCAGCTTAAAACAAGGACAAAAAACAATTACCGTGGAACGAAAAAATACGATAACGACTATTCCGGATTCTTGTTTTGCGGCGAGTGCGGAAGTCCGATGTTTTCAATGAGCCGACCCGATTTGGCGCCGGCATATACCTGCGGAACTTATCATAAGCGTGGGCTTAAAGGTTGTACCTCTCATCATATCAGAGTTGATGTGCTTGATACCGTTTTGAAAAAATATGTTGAGCGAATTATGAAAACCTCCGACAAGATGATTGCCGAGCTCGAAAAGAATATCGCAAACGAAGCGGACGATTTGAAATCAAATGCAGACAGCGTTGCGGATTTGCAGGTAGATTTGGCAAGGGCAAAAGAGGAATACAAGGCAACGCAAAAGCAAAAAATCAGAGATATTATGAAAGCCGACGAAGAGCAGCGAGATATGATTGAGGAAGCTTATGAGGATATGGAAAACGAACTCATATCAAAAATTGAAGGCTTGGAAAAGCAGACGGCTTTAATGGTTGAACGCCGAAATCAAACAATTGAGGTTAATCGAATTGCCAAAAACGCTATTGAGATTTTCAGAGATATTGTCAATAAGAAAAAGCTTGACAAAGGCGATTTGTCAATTATTATTGATAAAATAATCATTCACGACGGCGACGAATCGAAAATTGACATTCAGTTGAAGTCCGATATTCAAATGCTGCTTGAATCGGGAACATTAACGGAGGACGAGCTTGAAAAAGCCGGTTACAGAGGAAAAGTCGTAAATTTTAAGTGGGACATCGAGAGTAGCTTAGAAGCCACAATAGTCCAAAAGGTGCGTAACCAAAGGGACAAGGCTTTCGGTGTCAACGTTTTATGTGGCGGCGATCCGCTCGAAATTTATACCGCAACGGACGGCGAGGTTATTTTTAAAAAATATTCGCCTGTCGGAGAGCTTGCGGAGTTTGCGTCACAATACGCAGATGTGCTTGCCAAAATCAGCTCAATGCCGACAATCATAACAGACCGTGACCATGTAATCGCTGCCGCAGGAGTTTCAAAGCGTGAATTTCTTGAGCGCAGGGTAACAACCGTGCTTGAGGGATATATGGAAAATCGCAAAACCTATTCGGCAACACAGCAGACGCTCGGCGATATTCAGCCGATTGAGGGCATTGAACACTATGCATCGGTAATCTATCCGATTATCGCCGCCGGAGATGTTTCGGGTGCGGTAGTTATGCTCACAGGCGAACAGACCAAAATCCCGACAAATGCCGAAATCAAGCTTGCACAAACAGCCGCCGCATTCCTCGGCAAGCAAATGGAAGAATGATTTTTAAAAATAGGTAATAATAAAAAATGCGGTCGGGAAGACAGGTGTAAAACAATACACCGAATTTTCCCGACCGTATTTGTATAAATCAAATACACAAAACAACGCTTTACCGTATTTAACATTTATGGTATCATTAAATAAATTAAGCTGAAAGGTATGTTTCTTATGAATGGCTTTTCCGATAAGGTAAAACAAAAATTAGGTTACTATGTTTATGCCCTTGCAGATCCAAGAGATAACAAAATATTTTACATAGGCAAAGGAATTAACAACCGTATTTTTCAACACGAAGAAAAACTCGATAACTCAAATAAGTCGAATCGTATAAAAGAAATACTCTCATCGGGTAACAAAATCAAAAAACTAATTATATCATATGGTCTTTCGGAAAAAGAGGCATTCGTTGCCGAATCGACTTTGATAAATATAATGAACTACATTGACTCTCAATCACTGACTAATGTGGTTTCGGGACACCACACAGCACCTGTTATTACAGCTGAAGATTTTGAAAAAATTTACGGTGCTGAAATTCTTTCAAAAGAAGATATTTTCCGCAATCTTTTAATTGTTAAAATAAATTCGCTTTATAAATACGATATGTCAGACAGCCAAGTTATGGAATGTGCGAGAGGTCATTGGATAATCGACACCAAACGAGCAGAAAATTGCGACTATCTTATTGCTGTAAATCACGGACTGATTGTCGGAGTTTATGAAAATATGAAGTGGTATTCTTCAGGTGTGGAAACTCCATTCTATCCACGATTGTGCAAAGAAAATCTTTCAAGGTCAAATCGCAAATACTGCACCTGTCAAGCAGTTAATAAGCCGAATATTTACATAAACAAAAACATTGCCAATTTAGTAAATATGACGCAAAATCCTATTTCATACATAAACGGAAGAAAAAATACCGCTAAGGTGCTAAAACCATACTACGAAAAATTCATCAATAATTCTATGGATATTCATGATTTTGAAATGAATTTCGGTAATGATTTGGTAAAAATGGGATTTAAATTAGGCAGTTTCAATGATTCAAAATATGAATATAATAACAAAAACATTTTAAATATTACCGATTACAAACAGCTTAAAAAAATGCTGAAACATACGGATTACAGCACAGCCACATCATTATTGATTTCAAAATGGAGATATATCACACATTGGAGTTATATGGATTATCAGCAGGAAAAAGATTTACCATTTTTCAAAGCTGTTATAGAAAGAATATTTGAACTTTCCGAGTAGCTTCATACAAAAAATTTTACAATTGATTTATTTTGAATAATCTTCAATTTTCTAAAAAACTTGCACATACAAAAAATAAAACTTCAATCTCTTGTCAACCGAAATTGAAGTTTTTTATTGACATAATTATTCATCAATGATAATATACAAGTAAAGAAACGGCTTTAGCTGTTTCGTAAGTTTGAGCAATAAAAATTAATTAAAGATTAACCGCTCTGTTCACGACACAGGGCGGTTGTTTCTTTATGGTGAACACAATAAAAAATGTGAAGATGATTATCACAGCTATGTATTCCACGCAATCACCCCCTCTCTGATAAGGGAGTCGAAACAGCCGCCACCGTTTCCTTACCAAGTAATTATCGCAAAGTATTTTAATATATTCAATATCACGAACTTAAAATCACAATATATTTTATTATTAAATCACACCACATCAATCTGGCACATTTTCATTGTTTCGAGGGCGGAATTGTGGGTTTCGGGGGTTACGCCGGCACAGCAAGCCGAATCAACGCTGATTTCAGCGTTCGGGAAAAGTGCCTTTAGAATCAACGCATTTGACACAACGCAGATATCGGTGCAAAGTCCTACAAGCTCGATTCTTTCAAAGCAGAATTTATCCCAATGAGTATAGCCGAATGACGGCTTGTCAATATGAATTGCGTCGGGAACATCAAGTCCGTCTGCAATCTGCCAGCCGTGAGTATTTTTTACGCAATGTACAACGGGCAGTTTTTTGCCCTCGGGAGTGTTTAGGTAATCTTCACCGTGAGTATCCCTTGTAAAAATAATTTCATCACCGTTTGAACGGTATTCTTCAATCTTTTTGCGTACATTAGGCACAATTTTCACAGCCTCATCAGTACCGAGACTGCCGTCAATAAAATCATTCTGCATATCTATTACAATCAAAGTTTTCTTCATACAAATCACTCCGTTTTTAATTTTGAACTGTACATATCAAATATATCAGCTGACTTTGCCGCTGTCAATTTATTTGCAAAAATTTGTTTTGTAACTTGATTTTCGTTGTCGGCTCAATTAAAATAGTGTTTAGAAAAACTGCAAGGAGAACGCTTATGGGACATATGTATTTTGTCAGACACGGACAGACCGTGTGGAATGTTGAAAATAAAATCTGCGGTTCAACGGATATTGACCTCACGGAAAAAGGTCATGAACAGGCTGTTGAAACGGGCAAGAAAATTCTTTCAGAGAATATAAAAGCAGATATCATTCTCTATTCTCCGCTTATGAGAGCCGAAAAAACCGCAAAGCACATTTCGGAAATCACGGGAATTCCTGCAAAAGCAGAGCCGAGATTAACCGAGCAAAACTTTGGAAAATATGAGGGAACGCCAAGAGACGGCGAAGAATTTCGCATTGCCAAAAGAGATTTCGTCAGCCGTTATGACGGCGGAGAGTCTATGCTGCACCTTGCACAAAGAATTTACAATCTGCTTGATGATGTGAAAGCAAGCGGAAAGGTTTGTGTTTTAGTTGCTCACAACGGCATTGCAAGAGTTGTCAACTCATATTTTAACGATATGACAAATGAGGAGTATGCAGATTTCGGTGTTAAAAACTGTGAAATTCTGCGTTACGATTTTTAAGTATTTCTGAATATCCGCATAAAATCAAGGAGTACCACGCATTGTGACACTACTATTTTAGTGTTGTTTTGAATATTGACGACAGGGACAGAGGAAGAAAAGGCATAGAAGAAATGTTTGCGAGAATGTCAAAAATGACTGATATGCCCGACAATCCCAAACAAAACAAAACACAAATATAAAACATAGGCAAGGAAAAATTAGGACGCTCCAAACGGAACGTTCTCTTACATTTATATATAGCTATTTATGAGTTGCTTTGATACTGCTGGAGAAAAGCCTGAAACGCTAGCCGCGATGCAAATCGAAATCCGTTTGTGAACGCTTGTAGCTCATTCCGGTCGTAATTTCTACATCCGTTTTTTAATTTGTTCGAACAGAGCTTTCTGTTGTCCTGTGAGAGTGGCTCTGAGCTTTGTTTCAAGCCGCACAACGGTTACAAACGATCCGCCTTTGTCTGTGCCGTTTGCTATGCTCTGCGCTGTTTTTTTAAAGAATGAGCGCCTTAATGCAATCTTAATACAGAGTGCCGAATCATTACACCGTTTTTTTATATTTCACGGTATACTCTTTGTAAACAAGTAGAAACAGGAGAAGTATATATGCCTAAAATTACACATAGAAAAAAGCGGCTGTCATCCTTTAAGCTGATTGTTTTGGGCTTTGCCGGCGTCATAGTGCTTGGAGCGCTGATATTGATGCTGCCGTTTTCATCGACTGCCGGAGTTGTTACGCCGTTTCACGAGGCGCTGTTCACATCGACCTCCGCCGTTTGCGTTACGGGGCTGGTCGTGCAGGATACGGGCAGTTATTGGTCCGCTTTCGGGCAGACGGTAATACTGCTGCTGATTCAGATAGGCGGGCTCGGTGTTGTGACAGTTGCGGCACTTTTCGCTATGCTGTCCGGCAGAAAAATATCGCTGATGCAGCGCAGTACCATGCAGGATGCCATCTCTGCCCCGAAGGTCGGCGGGATCGTCCGCCTGACTCGTTTTATTGTGCGGGGAACTTTTTTGATCGAGCTTATCGGGATGATCGTCATGCTGCCGACATTTTGCGGAAACTACGGTTTTAAGGGAATTTGGATGGCGGCGTTTCATTCGGTTTCCGCCTTTTGCAACGCCGGTTTTGACATACTTGGCACCGCCGAAAACAAATACCCGTCACTTACGGGATACATAGGAAATCCGGCGATAAACATTACAATTATGCTTTTAATTATTGTGGGCGGTATTGGATTTTTGACCTGGGACGATATTTACACAAACAAGTGGCATTTCAAAAAATACCGTATGCAAAGTAAGGTCATATTGGTAACAACGGCAATCCTCATTATCGCTCCCGCAGTATTCTTTTTCTTCTGCGATTTTACGGGGCTGCCGCTCGCCGAAAGGATTCTTGCGTCGCTTTTTCAGTCTGTCACACCGAGAACCGCAGGTTTCAATACCGCTGATCTTTCCGCTATGACCGGTTCTTCCAAGGCAATTATGACCCTGCTCATGCTCGTCGGCGGCTCGCCCGGCTCCACGGCAGGCGGTATGAAAACGACCACGCTTGCCGTTCTGATTCTGAGTGCATTCTCCGTCTGTCGCAAAAAGGACGATGCCGAAGTCTGCGGCAGGCGCATTGACGGTTCGGCAGTGAAAAACGCCGCAGCCGTTGCCGTAATGTATTTCCTGCTGTTTTTTGTCGGCGGCATTGTTATCAGCACGGCAGAAGGTCTGCCGCTTAGCACCTGCCTTTACGAAACGGCGTCCGCTGTCGGAACGGTCGGGCTTACCCTTGGAATCACACCGCAGCTCGGTGTTCTTTCTCAGCTTATTTTGATCGTCTTGATGTATCTCGGCAGAGTCGGCGGACTTACCCTGATTTACGCGGCGGTTTCCAACAAAAATCATAGTGGAGCAAAGTTGCCGCTCGAAAAAATCACAGTCGGATAAAGGAGTTACTATATTATGAAAAACATATTGTTAATAGGTCTCGGCAGATTCGGTAGGCATATTGCTTTGCAGCTGAATAAGCTCGGACACGAGGTGATGGCGGTAGACATCAACGAAGAAAGAGTCAATGAAAGTCTGACGATTGTCACCAATGCACAGATCGGCGACAGCACAAACACGGAGTTTTTAAGGTCGCTCGGCATCGGAAACTTTGATGTGTGCATCGTCACCATCGGCGGAAATTTTCAAAACTCGCTGGAAACCACTTCTTTGCTGAAAGAACTCGGCGCAAAATTAGTTGTATCCCGTGCCGAGCGTGATGTGCAGGAAAAATTCCTTCTGCGGAACGGAGCGGACGAGGTCATTTACCCGGAAAAACAGGTAGCAAATTGGGCTGCTATTCGGTACACCGCCGACCACATTCGGGATTACATTGAGGTTGATGAGGGTCATGCCATTTTTGAGGTAGAGGTGCCGGAGGGATGGATCGGCAAAACCGTCGGAGAACTGGATATCCGCAGAAAATACAGCATCAATATTATGGCAACCAAGGAGAACGGAAAAATCAATATGGCAGTTTCACCGGAAACCGTTTTTACGGACAAGATCACTCTTTTGGTTCTCGGTGCTTACAAAGAACTGCAAAAGTGTTTTCGCATTTAACAGAGGTGAATGAGGATGGCTGAGCTATTGCTGATTGTCAGCCTGCTTGCCGTATTTGTTTTCGGATTTTATCTTATGAGCAGGCTGGATCGATTTCTTGAAGAAAACAGAAAGGCACTGTTAAAGGAAAACGAATCCTGCGAGCCTTCCAAAGTCCTGCTGCCGCATGGACTGTCCGAAAGTGAAATATTATGTGAGATCCGCCGTTTTCGTGAAACGCACGGAGATGTCGATATTATTCTTTCCGATGGGCAGAAGAATGATTTTTAGGTTGCGGTAGATTTTTTTACAGTTTTACTGTATAATAATAAAATAAAAAGGGCGGTGAAACCGATGAAAGTACAAACCGAACAGTCAAAATTCGATACAGACGAGCATATCCTTGTCTGCCTATCCTCTTCGCCGTCCAATGCAAGGATCATACACACCGCCGCAAAGATGGCTAAGGTCCTTCATGCAAGATTTACCGCCATCTATGTGCAGACGGATACGGCCATAAATGATGAGGATCAGTCCCGACTTTCGCAGAACATACAGCTCGCGCAAAGGCTCGGCGCCGAGATCGTTATGACGCACGGCGAGAATGTAGCGCTGCAGATCTCGGAATATGTCAGGCTTTCCGATGTCACAAAAATCGTGATCGGGCAAAGCAGTGCCAGACGCAGAGGGCTGTTCGGAAGACCGACTCTCACCGAAAAGCTGATTTCCTCCGCCCCCAATGTTGACATTCATATTATTCCCGACGCACTGAACTACACAAAGTCGCACAGACGCCGTCTGTTCTTTGGTGCAGAGATACCGTCGCTGCGGGATATTGCCGTGACCGTCCTGGCGCTTGCCGTATGTACGGCGATCGGGTTTCTGTTCGACCATCTCGACTTTCCCGATACCAATATCGTTACGGTATACATCCTAGGTGTGCTGATGATCTCCGTTTTGACCAAAGGATACCTTTGCAGTATAGCAGGCTCACTTCTAAGTGTTGTATTGTTCGGATTTTTCCTTACCGAACCCAGGTTGTCCTTTCAGACCTATGCCGTAGGCTATCCCGTTACCTTTGCAGTTATGCTGGCGTCTTCCGTTCTCACCGGCACGCTTGCCTCGAAGCTGAAAGATCATGCAAGGCTCTCGGCTCGCTCTGCGTTCCGTGTGCAGGTGCTGTTTGACACTGACCGTCTGCTGCAAAAAGCAAAAAGCAACGATGATGTTTTAAGCGTGACATGTATGCAGCTCTCGCGGCTGCTTGACCGCAGTATTGTTGCCTATACGAAAGGCGAAAACGGAATGTTGTCCGGGCGGCTGTATGCCGAAAAAAAGGATACACACGCTGAAAAGCTGCTAAGCGATGCAGAGCGGCAGACCGCAGAATGGGTGCTTCAAAACGGTCACCGTGCAGGAGCAGCGACAGCACAGTTTGGAAAATCCGAATGTCTTTATCTTGCGATCCGTGCAGGCGGCAGAGTCTACGGTGTAATTGGGATACCGATGAAACCCGAAAAGCCCGATTCATTTGAGAGCAGCATCGTACTGTCGGTTGTGAACGAATGTGCGCTGGCAATGGATAATGCTCACAACGCCGCCGAAAAGGAACGGGCGGCAGATCTTGCAAAAAGCGAGCAGCTGCGCGCCGACCTTTTGCGGTCGATCTCACACGATCTGCGCACGCCGCTTTGCTCCGTTTCGGGTAATGCGGACACGCTTTTGCATAACGGAAACTGCCTGGACGAAGCAACCAAGCAGCAGATCTATAAAGATATTTATGACGATTCCGAATGGCTGATCGGCGTGGTGGAAAATCTGCTGTATGTTACACGGCTGAATGACGGACGCCTGAAGCTGGAGCTTACCGACCAGCTTGTGGACGAAGTGATCAACGAAGCCGTTTCGCATTTGAAGAAAAAATCCGTCGGACACAAGGTGACGGTAAGGTGCGACGATCTGATCCTTGCCCGTATGGACGCACAGCTTATCGTGCAGGTCATTGTCAACCTTATTGATAATGCTTTGAAATATACCGAACAAGGCTCCGAGATCTGCGTAAGTGCGGAAAAACAGGGCAGGGATGCCGTGATCCGAGTCACCGATAACGGAAACGGAATTGCAGACGATATGAAACCGCATATTTTTGAGATGTTTTACAGTGGAAAAAATACAGTCGCAGACAGCCGCAGAAGCTTCGGGATCGGGCTTACCCTGTGTAAATCTATTGTAGAGCTGCACGGCGGAACGCTGACGCTTACGGATAACGTACCGCACGGCTGCATATTTACCTTTACTTTACCGCTTAGCGAGGTGACTCTGAATGAATAAACCCCTTGTACTCGTCGTGGAGGACGACCGCCCCATCCGCAATCTGATCGTAACAACGCTAAAGGCTCACGATTACCACTACCTGACCGCGGAGAACGGACACAGCGCTATTATAGAAGCGACCTCCCATAACCCGGATATCGTTCTGCTGGATCTGGGGCTGCCGGATATCGACGGCACACAGGTGATCGAAAGCATCCGCTCATGGTCAAATATGCCCATTATTGTGATCAGTGCGCGCAGCGAGGATAAAGACAAAATCACGGCGCTGGATGCCGGGGCGGACGACTATCTGACAAAGCCCTTTTCCATAGAGGAGCTTTTGGCACGCCTTCGGGTCACGCAAAGACGGCTGCTGCTGCTTCAGGCAAGCGGCGACGCCGACTCACCCGTTTTCCAAAACGGCAAGCTTAAAATCGATTATGCCGCCGGCTGCGCTTATCTAAATGGGGAGGAATTGCACCTGACCCCGATTGAATACAAGCTTTTGTGTCTGCTCTCTCATAATGTCGGAAAGGTGCTGACGCACACCTATATCACGCAGCAGATTTGGGGCAGCAGCTGGGAAAACGATATTGCTTCTCTGCGGGTGTTTATGGCGACCCTGCGCAAAAAGCTGGAGCCGCAAAGGGACTGTCCGCAATACATTCAGACGCATATCGGCGTCGGTTACCGTATGCTGCGGGTAGACTGAGAAAAGCGAGGAAACAAGGATTTGAACCGATATGCAATAGAAAATCTTTTCGGAATTGAAGGGTTGAATATTGCTTAGTACGGACTCATTTTCCTGTTAGCTATAAAAAAGCACAACGCCACAGAGTTTTAAAACTCTGTGGCGTTGTTCTACTCTCAATCGGTCACTTTTTGAAAGTATCCTTATGTGAGCCTGCCTTTTGCTGGGTTTTCCGGTGGAGTTTTTGGCGTGCCAAAAGGGATTCGAACCCCCGACCTTTCGCTTAGGGAAAGCCACGGAAGGGTATTTTATTATCCCTTGAAATCTTCGAAAATCCTTGATTTTACTGGCTTTTTCAAAATTATAGTGTTAATCATTTCTCTTATAAAATCTGCTAATTTTATGCCGTATTTTTCCTTCATTTTAGCAAATGCAAAGATTTTTTGGGGACATCATTCAGTTAATATGATACTCGTTACGAGTGTTATATTGCAATTAAGTTCTTTTTTTAAGTGGTTTATCAGAAGGCTGATATTATTATACCGATGTTCTTTATCGGTTTCGAGCTATATTCAAATATTGAAAGGGCAAGTTTTTCGGTTGCACATTCTTGCTCTTCGGACAAGGAGTCTCCCTCGTTCAAAGAGCGGTCAATTTCTGTTTAACGATTTCTTTTTCCTGTATTTTCTGTCCCTCGGATTTCCTCATGATAGAAATAATCCACGATCACCGGATGTCCCTGCGGGACTCTGCCATAAGGCATTTCATTATCCACAAAGGCACAATCATACTTCTTAGCCATTTTCTCAGCTTT
>ENA-OQHR01000763-OQHR01000763.1-human-gut-metagenome-genome-assembly--contig:-NODE-763-length-20441-cov-8.665488_pt1 | contig 20441 bp, 16 predicted proteins | sample MGYA00242566_ERZ504725 | MGnify/ENA primary metagenome ERZ504725 (study PRJEB26092, sample SAMD00036217) | human gut metagenome | host: Homo sapiens | study: EMG produced TPA metagenomics assembly of... | reverse complement strand
GGCACGTCCTTGTAGTTGGCCAGCAGCTGCTTGGTGTCCTTGGGCAGGCAGTAGCCGCCGTAGCCGAAGCTGGGGTTGTTGTAGTGGCTGCCGATGCGCGGCTCCAGGCACACGCCGTCGATGACGTCGCGGGTGTTGAGGCCGCGGACCTCGCAGTAGGTGTCGAGCTCGTTGAAGTAGGCCACGCGCAGCGCCAGGTAGGTGTTGGCGAAGAGCTTCACCGCCTCGGCCTCGGTGGTGCCCAGCACGAGCTCCGGGATGCCGATGGTTCCGTCGGCGTTCACGCGCTCCAGCTCGGCGGGGTCCGCCCCCTGGGCAAGCAGGCGTGCGAAGCGCTCGGCGGCCGCGACGGCATCGGCGTCCTCCTTGGGCGCGCCCACCACGATGCGGCTGGGATGCAGGTTGTCGTAGAGCGCCTTGCTCTCGCGCAGGAACTCCGGGCTGAAGAAGATCTTGCTGTCGCCCAGCCTCTCTCGCAGGCCCGCGGTGTAGCCCACGGGGATGGTCGACTTGATGACGATCCAGGCGTCCGGGTTCACCGAGCGAACGGCGGCGATGGCGGCCTCCACGGAGCTTGTGTCGAAGAAGTTCCTGTCCGAGTCGTAGTTGGTGGGCGTGGCGATGACGGCGTAGTCGGCGCCCGTATATGCCTCGGCCACCTCGACGGTGGCGTGCAGGTCGAGCTCGCGCTCCCCCGCCTTGGCCTCCGCCAGGAAGCGCTCGATCTCGTCGTCCTGGATGGGCGACACGTAGTTGTTGATCTTCTCGACCTTCTCGGGCACGATGTCCAGCGCGTGCACCTCGTTGTGCTGCGAGAGCAGGACGGCGAGGGACAGGCCGACGTAGCCGGTACCGGCAACAGCGATCTTCATGTCATTCTCCAATTGTCAAAGAACAATAATTCGTATGAAAAATGGCCCCTATTACAGGGCCATGATTTCCTAAATGTTGTAGTAGCGCTTATACCACTTGGCAAAGGCCCTCAGGCCGTCCTCGAGCGGAGTCGCGGGCTTGTAGCCCAGGTCGCGCTGGAGCGCCGTGGTGTCGGCGTAGGTGACGGGAACGTCGCCGGGCTGCATGGGCACGAGCTGCTTGTGGGCCTCGAAGTCGTAGTCCGCAGGCAGCACGCCCTCCTCCACCAGCACGCGCTGCAGCGTGTCGACGAAGTCGAGCAGGTTCTCGGGGTGCGAGTTGCCGATGTTGTAGACGCGGTGCGCGGCGAGCGGCAGCCCGTCCTCGCCCATCTTCACCTCGGGGGCGGCGTCCATGACGCGCCTGACGCCCTCGACGATGTCGTCGACGTAGGTGAAGTCGCGGCGGCAGTCGCCCATGTTGAAGATTTTGATGGTGTCCCCGCGGCGCAGCTTCTCGGTGAAGCCGAAGTAGGCCATGTCGGGCCTGCCCATGGGGCCGTAAACAGTGAAGAAGCGCAGCCCGGTCGCGGGGATGGAGTAGAGCTTGGAGTAGGCGGCGGCCATGAGCTCGTTTGACTTCTTGGTGGCGGCGTAGAGCGACACCGGCGAGTCGACGCGGTCCTCCTCGGAGAACGGCACCTTCTTGTTGCCGCCGTAGACCGAGCTGGAGCTCGCGTAGACCAGGTGCTTGACCGAGTGGTGGCGGCAGGTCTCGAGCACGTTGAAGAAGCCCACGAGGTTGCTCTCGAGGTAGGCGCGCGGGTTCTCGATGGAGTAGCGGACGCCCGCCTGCGCGGCGAGGTTCACAACGACGTCGAAGCCGTTCTCGGCGAACAGCCGCTCGATGAGAGCGGCGTCGCACAGGTCGCCGCGAACGAAGGTGAAGCGACCGTCGGCATCGGCATCGGCCAGCATACGCAGGCGCGCGTCCTTGATGCCGGGGTCGTAGTAGCTGTTGAGATTGTCAAGGCCGACGATAACGTCATCGGTCTCCTCGAGCAGCTTCTTGACGAGGAACGCGCCGATGAAGCCGGCCGCTCCGGTGACGAGTACTTTCCGATTAGTCATAAATTCCTCTTTTGAGATATCGGGACCGGTTCAGGCCTACAGGTCCTTCCTCCACACCATCTTGTCCACGACGCCGGTGTAGCTCTGGATGATCTTGACGACCTTGGTGGACACGGTCTCGTCGGCGTAGTCGGGAACGGGCGCCTCGGGAAGCGACCCCTCCGCGTCGAGCTCGACGGCGGTATGGACGGCCTGGAGCAGGCCGCGTTCGCTGATGCCGGCCAGCGTGAAGCAGGCCTTGTCCAGCGCCTCGGGGCGCTCGGTGGAGGTGCGGATGCACACCGCCGGGAACGGGCGGCCGACGCTCGCGAAGAAGCTGGACTCCTCGGGCAGGGTGCCGGAGTCGGACACCACGGCGAAGGCGTTCATCTGCAGGCAGTTGTAGTCGTGGAAGCCCATGGGCTCGTGCATGCGCACGCGCGGGTCGAGCTTGAAGCCGGTGGCCTCCAGGCGCTTGCGGGAGCGCGGGTGGCAGGAGTACAGGATCGGCATGTCGTATCTCTCGGCCAGCGCGTTGATCGCGGTGAACAGGCTCGTGAAGTTGGCCTCGGTGTCGATGTTCTCCTCGCGGTGGGCGGACAGCAGCATGTACTTCTTCGGCTCAAGGCCGAGCTCGGAGAGGATGTCCGACGCCTCAATCTTGCCGAGGTTGGCGCGCAGGACCTCGGCCATGGGAGATCCGGTGACGTAGGTGCGCTCCGGGGCGCAGCCGGTGTCCTTCAGGTAGCGGCGGGCGTGCTCTGAGTAGGCCAGGTTGACGTCGGAGATCACGTCGACGATGCGGCGGTTGGTCTCCTCGGGCAGGCACTCGTCCTTGCAGCGGTTGCCGGCCTCCATGTGGAAGATGGGGACGTGGAGGCGCTTGGCCGCGATGGCGGACAGGCAGCTGTTGGTGTCGCCCAGGATCAGCAGCGCGTCGGGCTGCACCTCGACCATGAGCTTATAGCTCGCGGCGATGATGTTGCCCACGGTCTCGCCAAGGTCGGCGCCCACGGCGTCCAGGTAGACGTCGGGGTCGGCAAGCTCCAGGTCGCGGAAGAAGATGCCGTTGAGCGTGTAGTCGTAGTTCTGGCCGGTGTGCGCCAGCAGGCAGTCGAAGTGGCGGCGGCACTTCTTGATGACCTCGGACAGGCGGATGACCTCGGGGCGGGTGCCCACGATGATCAGGAGCTTCAGGCGGCCGTCGTCCCTGAATGCGATATCGGTATAGTCCTTGCCCATGCGTCTAGACCTCCTCGTAGTAGGTGTCGGGATTCTCGGGGTCGAAGGGCTCGTTGGCCCACATGACCGTGACGAGGTCCTCGGTGTCGGATAGGTTGGTGATGGAGTGCGTGTAACCGGGGATCATCTCCACGGCTCGCATGTCGGGGCCGCTCACGACGTACTCGTCGACGGGGAACGGGTTGCCATCGGCGTCCTCCCCCACCTTCCTCAGCTTGATGGAGGCGGTGCCGGAGACCACCAGGAACCTCTCCCACTTGCTCATGTGCCAGTGGTTGCCCTTGGTGATGCCGGGCCTCGAGACGTTGATGGAGACCTGGCCGCGCTCCGGCGTGCGCAGGAACTCGGTGAACGAGCCGCGCGCGTCCGTGTTGGGCTTGAGGCTATAGGCAAAGTGCCCCGGCTCGTAGTAGGACAGGAAAGTGCTCCAGAGCTTCTTGGAGAAGGATCCATCGGAAAGGTCGGGCACCGAGAGCGTCTCGCGGCTGTCGCGGAAAGTGCCCAGCAGGTAGACGACCTCGCCAAGCGACTTGACGTCGGTGACCGGGACGTAGCAGAACCCGTCTCCCTCTACCATCTCGAGGCCCTCGTAGCCGCAGCGGTGCTCCTCACCGAGCAGGGCGCCCAGCATCTCGTCGACCAGGTCGTCGATGTAGAGGAGCTCCAGCTCCACGCTGGGGTCGTTGACGGTGTAGGGGCGGCCGTTGGCGATGGCGTCGCAGAAGGTGGCAACGGCGGAGTTGTAGCGCGGGCGGCACCACTTTCCGTAGAGGTTGGGGAACCGGTAGATGAGCGCCGGGGCGCCGGTGCGCTCCGAGTACTCCCGGAACAGGCCCTCGCCTGCCAGCTTGGACTCGCCGTAGACAGAGCCCTCGAAGCGGCCCGACAGGCTCGCCTGCGCGGAGCTGGAGAGCATGACGGGGCACTTGTTTCCGTGGCGCTCGAGCGTCTCGAGCAGCGTGGAGGCGAACCCGAAGTTGCCCTCCATGAACTCGGACTGGTCCTTGGGCCGGTTGACGCCGGCCAGGTTGAAGACGAAGTCGGCGCGGGAGCAGTAGTTTTCCAGTTCCGCGGGCGTCGAGTCGACGTCGTACTCCATGACCTCGAGCGGGAGCAGGTTCGCGTATTTTTCGCGGCGGTCCTTGCCGTCGCGGATGTTCTTCAGCGCGCAGCAGAGGTTCCTGCCCACGAACCCCTTCGCGCCGGTGACGAGGACGCGCACCCTACTGCACCGCCTCGTGCTCGCGGCCCTGCAGGGCCAGCTGCACGTACTCTGCGGTCTTGATCTTGGCGATGGTGCCGGCCACGTCGAGCCTCTCGGTGTTGTGGGAGGTGTAGGACTCGTCGGCCTGGGTCTCCACCTCGCCGTCGACGACGAACTTGTCGTAGTTGAGGTCGCGCGAGTCGCAGGCCACGCGGTAGTAGCCGCCCATGTCCTCGGCACGCAGGCGCTCCTCGCGGGTCATGAGGGTCTCGAAGAGCTTCTCGCCGTGGCGGGTGCCGATGACCTGGGTGCCCACGCGGCCAAAGACCTCCTGGACGGCCTCGGCGAGGTCGCCGATGGTGGACGCCGGCGCCTTCTGGATGAACAGGTCGCCGGGGTTGGCGTGCTCGAAGGCGAACTGCACCAGGTCCACGGCCTCGTCCAGGTTCATGAGGAAGCGGGTCATGTTGGGGTCGGTGACCGTGAGCGGCTCCCCTTTCCGGATGCGGTCGATGAACAGCGGGATGACGCTGCCGCGCGAGCACATGACGTTGCCGTAGCGGGTGCAGCAGATGGTGGTGCGGCCGGCGCCGTTGCGGGCGTTGGCGTAGATGATGGACTCCATCATGGCCTTGGACTTGCCCATGGCGTTGATGGGGTATGCGGCCTTGTCGGTGGACAGGCACACGACGCGGTCCACGCCCTCGTCGATGGCGGCGTGCAGGACGTTGTCGGTGCCGATGACGTTGGTGCGGACGGCCTCCATGGGGAAGAACTCGCAGGAGGGCACCTGCTTCAGGGCGGCGGCGTGGAAGATGTAGTCCACGCCGTGCATGGCGTCGCGCACGCTCTGGGCGTTGCGGACGTCGCCGATGAAGAAGCGGACCTTGGAGGCGAGCTCCGGGGACCTCTCCTGCAGGCGGTGGCGCATGTCGTCCTGCTTCTTCTCATCGCGCGAGAAGATGCGGATCTCGGCCAGGTCGGTGTTCATGAAGTGCTTGAGCACGGTGTTGCCGAACGAGCCGGTGCCGCCCGTGATCATCAGGGTCTTGTCTTTGAAGGAATCCATGTTTCTCCTTATCTTTGAAAACCGAAGCGTGCCAGCATCTATCCGTCTATTCACCATGCTGGTTGGCAATCTTCATAAAGTTGAAAAGTTAGTCCCGCATTGGTGTCCGCATTAAACTTCTCTCGCGCGAACTTCTCCGCCCGCTCTCCAAGCTCCTCTCGATATTTACCGTTTACGGTAAAAAGCCCAACGAGTTCCTTCAGTTCGTCGCCACTATGGTAGAAACGCCCCGTCGTGCCATCCACCACCAATTCCCTTGGTCCTTCGATGTCGGTCGACAATGCGGGTTTGCCCATTGCAGCGCCTTCGATAATGCCCCTAGCGAAATGAGGCTGAGTAAAAGGGCATAGAATGACATCCGCCGATGCAATGGCATTTGCAGGGTCCTTCCTAAAAGGAAGGATATGAATATTTCCCCTGTCGTCGGCAATCTCGTGGCATCTCGAGCAGTAGTCGACCTCTCGCCCCTCGATTTCACCAACCACAACCAGATGGGAACGGTTGTCTTTGACGAAATCCGACCATTGTTGAACGATTTCAAGAATGCCGTTCTCGGGAGACACCCTCGCAAGGGACAAAAAAATGACGTCTTGGTCACATAAATTAAGCTCTCGGCGCAACACGTCCGATTCGATGCCGATGTTGTACTCGGAAAAATCGACGAAATTGTAGACAACAGTGGTTTTTCTGCCATTGGAATCGACAGTCTTTCCGTCATACGAATCGATCGCTACGAACTTGTCGCAACTTCCGCGGCAGCCAAATCGAAGTAAATCGCCCCAAACCCCATCGAGCAGAGGCTCCCTCACATGACAAATCGTTGTCACCTTCGTATTAACGCTCTTCACGGCCTTTGAGCACATAAAAAGACAAGTGGAATTCAAATGAACGATATCTGGCTTATATTTCTTAACCAACTTTTTCATAGTGAAATAGCTCGGCAAGGCATAAACGAAGTTGTAGACAGCCTGCTTGAATGTCATGCCCGAAACGGTGCTACCGTGGAAGGGTCGAATACCCGGTTCGTAGACTACCGTCGGGCAGGCATCGGAAAAATACTCACCGTCCGCCTCGTTGGAGCGATAAACGAGTATCGGATCGTATTCATCCCTATCAAGCCTCTCCAACAGAAAATGAAGGCTGCGCGGCGCTCCGCCGTTGACGTCACCGTGATGAACGTACATAACCCTTTTCATTAACGGCTCCCCTTTCCAACTTTCGAAAGAGCAGCGCCTTTAACCATCGCCGCGCATTTGCGCAGCTGAACTTTCCGCAGGAAAAAACCTTCGAAGAAAAGCACACTAAAGCGTCTGGTATCCCTGAACATGGCCGGCCCGATGAATGTGGTCAAGGCACTGGTAAAAACCGTAGCAACAGAAGCGCCCACTATTCCGAAAGCGGGGATCATAACGAGATTCAGTCCGACGTTGATGACGGCGCCTATGGTAGAAAATATAGTGGCATAGCTGCGCTTCTCCTCGCATATGAGCCAGATATTGCGAAGCGTGCCCGCGTAGGATAGTCCGTAACTCCAGATTAAAATATTAAGGGCATCAAGCGCAGGAAGGTAATCGCCGCCGAACAAGATTAGGATAAAGTAGCGCCCGAACAGCAGCATGAATAGTGCGTACAGATTCATGAACCACAGGACCGCGGCAAGGGATTGCCTCATCCTGAGCTCGAATTTCTCGTAATTAACCAGGTGCTGCTCCATGATTACAGTCTTGCTCGAATTCATCAGTGCCTGAGGAACAAAACCTACCAAAGTTCCGATTGTCGAGGCGCACGAATAGAAGCCGACATCGGTCTGGGTCATCATCTTGCCAATCATGATGCGGTCCGTCTGACCGTAGATATACACCATAATTCCGCTGAATATGAATGGTAGGCCCACTTTGAACAACTTCTTGCAAATCCCGAAATCGAAAGATAGACCCTGGCTTGAATGTTTCCTGTATCCGATGAATAAAAACAGCGCAATCAACGCGCTGTCCACCGTCGTTGCCGCCGCGAACCAGTAGATGTCTTTTTGGAGAATTAGGATGGCCACCTTATAGGCAGATGAAATTGCGTAGGCAATGAACTCATAAATGGTCGTGTACTTAGACTGTAGCTTAGACTGATACCAGAAACTGATCGTGTTAAAGGAGTCGAATATGAGTCCGACGGACCGAATGAACGCAACGCCACTGACAACGGGGTCATTGTCGACAACGTCAACGATTATTAGGAGCGAGGCCATCGAAACAATGGATGCGACCAGCCTCATTGCTATAGCCGAACCCACGTATCGACCCTCAGATTCCTGGTGGTTGACAAGCTCGTTAACAATCGTGATTGTGAGGCCCAATTCGCATATGATCGAGAATAGGCTTATGTATGCGGCTACGTAGTTCAGTGTCCCGTAGTTCGTAGGGCCAAGATATCGCGCCGATATCGCGCCGATTATCAGCTGAACAATCATCGTCGCGATATTTCCTGCGACAAGCCACGCTGTGTTTTTCAGAAAAGAGCCGCGCTCCATTGACTTATACCTACCAATAACAACCGTTTTCTATGCTTTCGCTACCTTTTGGCACATCTTCACTACCAGGGCGTACCCAATGCTCGTTGTAGAGATCCCGGACTATCGGATTTGCGTCGTTATCCCATCGGGCGCCTTTAATGCCGAATAGCGCCTGAAGTACACCTCCCAAATGGATCGCCTGCTTCCCCGCAGTCTTCAGTTTCGCGGCGAGAGGGAACCCGTAAGCACCGCACCCGATGAGAGCAACATCAAAGTCGAATTTCATTGCCTCCCGATACATATAATCCAAAGCATCGAACCAAGAATCGAACCTGTCATCCCTATTGCCGGCAATGGTTTGAACGGCCTTTACGGTAATCAGATCAAATTCTGGAAGAATATCAGCATTTTTGAATAAAACCTCCCTCTTTTCATATTGGCTTTCTATCAACCTGGCATAAGGATGGATAACAAGCACTCTTTTCCCTTTGAGGGCGCTGGTCCAAGGGTTTTCTGCAAACCAGGGCTCAAGATAGCGAATCTCAGTTAACTTAGAATCCGGATTAATCCAATTCCGTATCGCATAGTCCTCGAAAGGCAGATACCAAATACCAAGGGCATCGTTGACTTGCATGGAGCTAATCATCAAATCGGCAAAACGCTTTGCGTATTCAAAATCATTGGGAAAAAAGCCCGCATTAGAATTCAGCACAGAGATGCTTTGCTGAAGTTTATATTTAACCCCAAGTCCAATTTTTCCGGTTACAAACAGCTCTATGCTTCCAAAACGTCCAACAAAGAACGGGCGCCCCCCTGAAATACCGTTTGCAATAAAGGCTTGAATTTCATCGGGCCCGGAAACGTTTCTGCCACCGAAACTGTCGAATTTCATGACAGTTTTTTCAAGACCGTTTTTCTTCAAATAATAGTCACGAATAACCTTGGACTGAAGCACGGAAGAAAGGAAAACCAGTTCACCCTTAATCATTGATCCGCACCCTCCTTTTCAGAATGGAAAGAAGCACGAGGCCTAACCAGAGTTCGTTGCTTGCATATAGGGTCGAGGAGAACATCAACTGGATGACCGCTTGCAGCAGTAAGCAAAATGCAAGCGATGTTGCAGCGGAGGAAGGTATAACGGCGCGCATCTTCACGCTAGCAAAAGCTTGCAGCAAGATGCAGACGAATATAAAGCAACCGAAGACGGCCCCAAATTCAATTACAAGTTCCAAGAACATGTTGTGGGCATTGGCGTTGATATAGAAGTCACTGAAGTGCACGGTGGTAAAAAAGCCTATTCCTTTAGGCGTCAGAGGATCCGCTCGGATGACTTTCAAAGCAGAGTCATAAATTAAATCCCTACCACGACTCTCAGAGAAAGAATTGCCAGCCAATTTGTCAATCGTCCTGCTCTGAATCCCTGCCTGTGTGCACGCAGAATATATTGCGTTGACTATATCGCTGTAAAATAAGATCAGGATTGTAAGAAGGAATATCAAGCTAAACGTGACAAGGATGAACTTACCCCTACTCATAGTGCGTCGAGCCACGAATGCAAATGTGATAATAAAATACGCCACAATAACGAGCAGCGCGCCACGATTGCCGAAGATAAGGACAAGGGCGGTAAAAATAGAAGAAAGGACAAGTAGCGTCCTAGACTTGCTTCGTTTATTACACTCGAAAAGAATGATGGCCTGAAGAGAAAGAGTGTATCCCACGGCCATGTATTGGTTCGCAATCTCATCTGTGGTCTCGCCAACAAACCGTAATGTGTACAATCCGGCTATAAGGCCGACGGCAATTGAAATGTAGGACAGATGTTCAACAGTGTCTTCGATGCAGACACGCGTGAACAGAAATATGCAGAATACATTTAAGACAAGGAAGCTAGGCGTCAATATCGTCCTCTGGAGAAACGCATTACCGGTCACTGCAAAACCCAGCAGAAGCAGCAATATCCCAATATAAATGGAAAAACCTTTATGCAAGAAGCGCACTTCAAGCATATTGGGGAGTATGCAAATCAGACCCATGAGAACGGGGACAAAGGCCATGATATTGCTTGGAATCGGGAATGCGGGGAGGAGTTTGTAGACGAAATCCAGACAGAAGATGTTAAAGAAAAGCCAATCGAAAGTCAGTTTCTCGAACTGGGAATGTCGGCTAATAGCAAGTTCCATATTTCCGCCTAGTTCGTGCAAGAAAGCATGTCCGCCAAAAATGCTGACACTTTTTTCCCGGCAACAAGGTTGTTCTTTTCGCGCATTACGAAATCGTGGCCATCAGCGCCCTTCTTCTTTAATTCATCCGCCGGAAGAGTGAGCAAGGACTTCAAGGTGCTCCCCATACCAGATGAGGTTTCATCATCGAACGCAAACATGTGATCAAAATACTCCACGGGTATCCCAGGAAGCCGAGTTGAAACAACTGGAGCACCAGATAGCAGATATTCCATCGTTTTCGACGGGAACGAATACTTGGAGAAGGTTTCATCAGAAGGCCGTGGATTGACAAGGAGCCTCGCCTTCTTCTCAAACTTCACCACCTCTTCCGCAGGCACACACCCCATGTACTTGATGCGTGTATCGTGATGCGCCTCCTCTAACAATTCATCGACGTAAGTTCCCTCACCGAATAGAAGCAGCTCCGTTTGAAGCCCAGCGCATCCTTCCTCGAATGCTTTTACGAGCGTTTTAACACCGTACTTTTCGTAAATGCCGCCAGCGTACATGACAAAATCATCTGAGAACTCCTCGATAGTACGGTCCTCAGCATTCGAAATACCCTCGAGAATAATGCTAGGCTTATGTGACGGATTCACCTCGTCGTCGATAGACTGCGTAAGGGATATATAGCCGTCATATTTCAGTGTCTCGTCTTGCGAGAAACGTTGATAGGCACGCTCCAACAATGCCTTAAGTCCAGATTGTCGTCTTTCTTTCATCCTCGTAGCAAACATCGGTAAATCAGTGACAACCGCAACAACTAAAACGTCTTTTTTCTGCGCAAAGGATCTTACGGGGAAAGCGGCGACGGCAACCAATGGATCGACCACGATTACTGTGTCTTCCCCACTGTTCTCTTCAAGCCAATTTGCGATGAATTTCCTCGAAGCAAATGCTGTAGTAGCATACCTGGAAAACTTACCATTACGAAAAGCCGGATAAAAATATCTAACACCGTTTTGTTCATCGCATTCGGCATTGAAGGCAGCCTGATCTATCGTCGAGGCTGATATGGGCGGGATGGACAGACAATCTACCTCATTGCTGGAACCATTCGCGACCCCTTCCATCAAAAGACGGAAGAACTTCTGTTGTGGATCTAGGACCGGTGACTTTCGCATTTTAAGGATTGAGCTATATTTATTGTCAGAACAAGAGCTTGTTACGAATAGGATTTTCAAAACATCAATCCATTCTGGTAATGGGATAGAAGGCTTATATAAATTCACGGCCGGATGGAGGAAAGCACACTCTTCAGTCGACTTGCAACTGTGATAGGCCATGCCCAGCCAAGAAAAACGAAAGGAAGCATTAATCTCGCTTTATTCGTCAAACAATCGAAATCAAGCTGAGATAATCCACCGCACGCTGCCTTACAGGCCAAAAGCCGTTCACGAGCCTTTGCCCTACGCTCCGAACTTGTAAACATTTCAGTTATTCTGTCAACGCTCACTATCGTCGCAGTAACATCGAAAGATACCAGAGCGTGATACATATCTTCCCTGTTCGTCCCTGCCAAATAATCCCTAAGGACTTTTACGGTCGGTCCCCAAGGATCTTCAATTCGTTTCTTGGATTGACTGTCTGCTCTGTTGAAATAGAGGTAAGAGGAGCCCTCTAAAAAAGCGAATTTCTTGGCAGAATCAAGAACTCTGAAACTAAAAATAGCCTCTTCGCCGACATCAATTTGGGAATATCGAATATTGTACGAATTAACCAGCTCTCTACTAACGGCCTTACGAACACCGCCCCAAGGAATTTTTCCAGTAAGTTGCCATCGCAATAGACGATCTTTATCTAAATGGGAAAACTTCGACATCTCTTCCCTTGCAATGGCATTGCCGTATTCGTCAACTTGAAGAACGTCAATAAAGACAAGGTCATTTGAGTTTGCGAGAGGTTCCAAACGGGAAAGGTAATTTGGAACTAATCGATCATCAGAGTCAAGAAAAACAAGGTAATCGCCAGTTGAATGTTCGATACCGGCGTTCCTAGCAGCTCCGGGTCCAGAATTATCCTGATGAACCAGGCGAATCCTGGAATCGCGCTCGGAGTACTCGCTCATAATTTCGCGGCTATTGTCTAAAGAGCCATCATCGACAAGAACTAATTCCCAGTTTTTGTAATCCTGTTCAAGCACACTATCTATTGCTGCGGATAAATACTTCTCGGAATTATAGACAGGACACACTATGGAAAACTTCATGGTTTCCCCACCTTGCCAATTATCGTAGAAAGGTCTTGTAAAGAAGATGCTGCACGCAATTCGGGCAAAGGAACATAAAACTCTGAGCAGCTGCCACTAAAGCAAAATCGACGAAACTGGAATACCCCATCTTCCAGAACTTCTTAATCACCTCGATATAGCTTGAGGTGTTAGCCCAGCTGCGCCGCCTCTTCGCGAGAGAATCGCCAGAGCGGAACAACAACAATGATTCGTCGATATTCATTGCCTTAAGCCCGGAATAAAGCATCCTGCCGAACAAATCTACATCCTGATTTCTTCTCAGATCAGAGTAACCACCAACGGAAAGGACGGAGGACTTCTTGTACATCACAGCTGGATGATTGAAAGCGCTCCTCCTCTTCGCAAACTCATAAATATCGGCGTAGTCCGAAGGAACACGACGCGTTGAAACAATATTATCCGGTGAACCAATGAACTCGTCGACATTGGATCCAACTAAGGCTAGATCTGAATTCTTCGCAAACTCATCTAATTGCCTCTCGCATCGGCCAGGCAGCGAAATATCGTCTGTGTCCATTCTCGCTACGAGCTCATTACGACAGAACCCCAACCCCTTATTCAATGCCAAGCCGAGTCCAATATTCTTCTCGTTTACAACGACGGTGACTACTTTCGGATAGTCGGCGGAGAATCCTTCGATCAGGGAGATGAGTTCCTCTGGGAGTGGACCATCCTCGACAATCACGATTTGTTCAGGGGGCACGGACTGCTTAACCATGCTTTCAAAGGCCACTCTAAAATGCTCGGGTAGCTCATTTTTATAAAGAGACATCAATACGGAATATTTCAGGTCATTAGACATTGCTTAACAGCCCCCTCGCATAATTCTGTTTCTGAGCGTATTCCTCGTGCGTCACACGACCTTCGGCCAGCAGATAGTCGCCGTAGTCGGCGGCGGTGGCCATGCCGTCCTCGGTAATGCCTTCCTGTTTCACGAAGGCCTTGGCGATGGTCTTGAAGAAGATGGCGATGTCGCCGACAAAGGTAATACGCTCAATGTACTTAAGGTCATAGGCAAGCTTGTCGTCCCAAGCAATGGCATTGCGGCCGTTAACCTGTGCCAAGCCAGAAAGACCCGGGCGCACCAGGTGGCGTTTGCGCTGCTCAGACGTCATGAACACCATATCGCGCACCAGCTGCGGGCGCGGCCCAATGATAGCCATCTCACCTCGTACGATGTTAAACACCTCTGGTAGCTCATCCAAGCTCGTCGAACGCAAGGCCTTACCGAACTTAGTAAGACGCACGTCGTCAGGCAGAAGGTTGCCCTCGGCGTCGCGCTCGTCAGTCATGGTGCGAAACTTATAGAGGTAGAATATTCTCTCATCCTTGCCCGGGCGCGGCTGCTTGAACAGCACAGGGCTGCCCAGCTTCACGCGCACGAGCACGGCTACGATGGCCAGCACCCACCAGAAGAGGATGAACAACATCAACGACAAACACAGGTCAATCGCCCTCTTGCCGTGACGCTGGTAGAACGTCTCGTTACCCGGCTTACTCAAAGCAACGCCTAATAACTTCGATGATTACGTCCTGCTGCTCGGGAGTCATCTTGTTGTCGGAGGGCAGACAGAGACCTCGATGGAAGATATCGGCGCCAATATCCAAAGGCAAGCCATCTGTACCCGTTGCACCGCCGGAAATATACGCGTTGGTCTTAGCTCGACCATTGCCCTCGCGCGTCACGAAAGCATTCATGCGATAAATAGGCTGCATGTGCATAGGCTTCCATATTGGACGACCCTCGGCGTTAATGGCAGCAATAGCCTCAAGAATCTCGGTGGGGCAGCTCTTTCCAGGTTCGCTTACGTAAAGCGCCTCACTCTCGCCACGAACCTGTTTGCACATCGCTTCGGGCTCAATCAGCATGCAGGAAAGCCAGAAGTTCGGCTCGCAAACGCTAGGATCATAGGGGTTCATGCTTACCGGCAGACCCTTGAAGCCCTCTTTGTAACGCATATAAATAGCCTTCTTTTGGGCAATATGTTCCTCCAGATACGGAATCTGGCCACGCACGACACCGGCAATTACATTGCTCATGCGATAGTTATAACCAAGCTCCTCATGCTGGTACCAGGGAGCGGCTTCGCGCGATTGGGTCGACCATTTGCGCGTTTTTTCGGCTGCCTCTTTGCTATCAGTTAAAAGCATGCCACCAGCGGAACCGGTAATGATCTTATTGCCGTTAAAGCTAATGGCGCTGATGTCACCAAACGTACCAGTTTGACGACCTTTATACGTGGCGCCAAGTGACTCAGCAGCATCCTCAACAAGGACAGCCCCGTGCGCATCGCAAATTGAACGAAGCTCTTCGACTTTGCCAGGCGTTCCGTAAAGATGCGCCGCCACAACGACCTTTGCAGTCGGATGCAGTTCAAAGGCCTTTTCAAGAGCGACGGGATCCATATTCCAAGTGTCACACTCGGTATCAATAAAAACGGGAACACCGCCTTCATAAACAACTGGGTTCACCGTAGCGTCAAACGTCATGTCACTGCATAACACTTCATCTCCGGGCTTGATGCCAGCGAGTTTCATGGCAAGATGCAGCGCTGAAGTACCACAAGAAAGGGCAACGGCATAGCCGCAACCAATCTTCTCGGCCATTTGGCGCTCGACTTCGTTGATATTCTCCCCTACCGTCGACATCCAGTTAGTCTCATATGCCTCGGTAATGTATTTGAGCTCATCGCCGTGCATGGTCGGCGAGCTAAGCCAAACTTTATTCTCGAAGGGTTTAATGTCCATCTTGGCTCCTTGTCCCTAATCGTTAAACTGCGGATGATACGTAGGTACAACCTCGGCGAGAACGGACTTGACCGTGTCGTTATCCTTGTCGAGGCAGTCGTGAAGCTTCTCGAGCTTGTCTTTAATCTCTTCCATCTTGTCGGCCTCTGCCGTGGAAATGCGAATCTCAGAATGCTCAGTGGGCAGGAGCTGCTCATTGTCCATAAGGAGCTCCTCGTACATCTTTTCGCCAGGACGCAGACCGACTTCTTTGATCTGGATATCTTTTCCAGGCTTAAGACCGCTCAGCGTAATAAGGTTGATGGCAAGGTCGTAGATCTTGACCGGCTCACCCATGTCCAATACAAAAATCTCGCCGCCATGCGCCAAAGCGCCGGCAGTAATGACAAGCTTGCTAGCCTCCGGGATGGTCATGAAGTAACGCGTGATGTCCTTGTGCGTAATGGTGATAGGGCCGCCCTCGCGAAGCTGACGCTTAAACAGCGGGATAACCGATCCATGACTACCCAGAACATTGCCAAAGCGAACAGCCGTAAAAATGGTCTCGCTGTTGGCCGCATAATACTGAACGATCATCTCGTCCATACGCTTGGTGGCGCCCATTACATTTGTAGGATTAACGGCCTTATCGGTAGAAATCTGCACATAGTGGCTGCACTGGTACTTGTCGGCAAGGCGTACGACATTGAGCGTGCCAAAGACGTTATTCTCGATTGCCTCGCGGGCGTTGTGTTCCATAAGAGGAACGTGTTTGTGGGCTGCAGCGTGGAAAACAACTTGAGGATGGTACTTCTCAAAGACCTTGGTAATTGCTGGGAGATGCGTAATAGAGCCGATATAGACTTGAATATCAGTGCCTTGATCATGAGCGGTCTTGATGATGTCGTGATACAGCTCGTAGGTAGTGTTCTCATAAATGTCGAACAACACGATTTGCGCAGGCTTTGCCGGAAGCAGCTGACGTACAAGCTCTGAGCCAATAGATCCGCCGCCGCCCGTGACCAAAATGCGCTTACCGGTAACGTAGCCCATCTGGTTAAGGTCAAGCGACTTCTCCTCGCGAGAAAGCAAGTCGCTGATCTCGACCTCACGAAGGGCAACCCTGCCTACACCATCCTGCGGAATATCGCGGACATTGGGGAGCGTGAGAACCCTAAGACCAGTCTTCATGCACAGGTCGTAAATACACTGACGCTCTTCATGCGTGGCACTCGGAATTGCCACGACAATCTGTTCTGCTTCACAATCGTGCGCAATAGTAGGGATATCGGTACAAGTACCGTAGACCTTAACGTCATGAATACGCTGATTTTGCTTATTGGGATCATCGTCAACAACGGCAACTGGATCACCGATCATATCGGGGTCTCCGTTGAGCATACGTTTGATGGAAAGAGAGCCGGTCTCCCCTGCTCCTACGATGAGCGTACGCGGGAGATGCGCATCGGAATTGCTTTTAAAACGCCAGAGCTGGCTACCATAAATAGCGCGAATGGCAAAGCGGCCGCCACCGCAAATAATGAGGACGACAGCCCATGCCATAACGTCTTCACGAAGGGTCATACCCTTGCCAAACAACACGTTAAAGATAACGTCGCCAATGACTGAACCTACCGTTACAGCAGCAACAATACGTCCAACCTCGGAAATGCTCGCATAGCGCCACAAGCTGCTATACATATGAAAGAACCAAAAGACGACAACGTTAACAAGCGCAAGCACAAGAATAGCCGGACATGCGCCGGCTGCTCCGCCGAGTGTCGCCCAATGCTGCGTTCCCCACGATGCAACAAACACAGCGATAAAAGTTGCCGCAATGTCATATGCCATCAACGCATACGGCTCGAAGGCGCTCAACTTCCCCTTTTGCTTTGCACTCTTAGATTCAGTGTTCAAAATAAGATCTTATCTTCCCTATTTGTCCCGTTGTCTATGTCCCCACCCACTGGGATCTTCCCTGTCCCTTTAATCAGTCGCCTTCAGCTAGGCGATCGCCTCTTTTAGATTTCGCATTACGCGCTGCTCGGCCGAAAGCACGGCGAGGCCAACGCGGGTGGTTACGCGTCGGCCGCACAGGTCGAGCTCCAAATAAGCAGTGCTCTTGCGTCTGTTAATGGTTTTGATAAGGCCTTCGTGGCCCAGCAGCGGACCTGCCGTCACTACGACCCGGTCACCGTCTTTTAGGGCCTCGCTCATGGGCACTACGCGGTCTCCCGCATGAGTAAAACTGCCAATAAGCTGGACCTCTTCTTTTGCCAGCGGCACAAACTGACCGTCCTGGGAAAGCACCCGAGCAAAGTCGCCCATGCACAGCAGATACTGTTGCACGGTGCGGGGATCTGCCGTATCGCAGATAAGATAACCGGGAAAGAGCGGCTTGGTCGTATTGACCCATTCGCCGTGCACTTTGATCTCAGTTTGAAATTGGGGATAAAAGAGCTCTTGCATGGCACCAGCCGGCACCACGTACTCGATGCGATCGCGCATTACGTCTTCGCGACCGTTAATGACCTGGATCACATACCACACGAGCACCACCCCCTTGCTGTCTTACGTGTGGCTCACGGGGTTTGGGTATGGCTTCGCCAGGGCGCTTGTGCGCGAAGGCGCTCCATATTCAAACCCTGAGCCCAGTTAGACAAGCACGTGGCTCTGCCCCACCGTGAACGGTATGTATAAACGCAGCTGCTGGGAACGCGAACGTGTATCGCAAAAATGACCACTTTCCCAGCTAGCTGCGTGCGGCCCAGTCAAGCGGGTACAAAACTGGACCGCACGCAAACAGCTGTAGGACTGCTGCGATTTGTCATGAAATATCGATTTAAATGAACAACTTGCACAAAGACAAAAACAAAGTCATTCAATCCGATACGCATGACGACGCTATTGGAGCTCGTGGTTTTTCTAGCACCGCCGTTACGGCCGGATGCTGATCTGCCCTGTGCTTCGCGACCGGTTAAGCCGTGAGCGCAGTTGAACCCATGTAACGATAGATATGCTAGCACAAGCCGACTAGAAACCGATTTAGGCCGCGCGCGGCAACATATCGTTCATTTGCAGTGCTTAAGGGGGTTATTTTGCAAACTTGTTCACATTGACGCAGGTTTCGGCGGGTGTGGTTGTTGGCACGCACCGACCGAGCTACAACGATGACGGTGGGAAATGCAAAAAGGAATTATGTTGGGTTAACAAACTAAGTACAGAAGTGGGAAGAAAATTGCGCAACTTTTTGCGGTGTGGGTGTTGACATGGTGTCAGATTGGTTTGCGCGGTGGCTACATATGAAAAAAGCCTCCGGTTTCCCGGAGGCTTTGCATTCACGAAGGTGGAGACGAGGGGGATCGAACCCCTGACCTCTTGACTGCCAGTCAAGCGCTCTCCCAGCTGAGCTACGCCCCCGTGACGAGGAGATACTATAGGGGAAGATTCTTGGTAGTGCAAGAAGTTTTTTGCAATTGATCCTCGCACTTACGGGTTTTCCTGGGACGGGGCAGAAATAATCACTCTTCGAGCGATTATTTCTGCCCCGTCCCGATAAAACCCTGATGCGATGGCCTTTACTTGTAGAGGTAAGCGATGGCGGTGCCGGTGTGGGCTTGGATCGTGGCTGTTGACCTGACGACGTTGCTGATGCCCGTGTCGGCTAGTAGACCTAACGAAGCGTGATCCAGCCCCCACTCTAGGCCATGTTCGCTTACCTTGGTGTTGGGGGCTATGGCGATGATGGAGAACGTCTTGCCGTCAGCGCCTTCGATGGTCCACGACTCGCCTGTGTGAAGGATGCGGGCGATCACCTTGTCCTCGGCGATCCAGACTGGGGCATCCTCGTAACCTGCGAGCAGCCCCAGTACAGAAAGCGCCATATCCGGGCGGCCGCCGGTAGCGCAGGTCGCAACCACTTCGGCACCCGGCCAGCGACGGCGAACGGAATCGAGCGCCAGCGCCAGATCGGTATAGTCCTTGTAGGGGTCGTGAGGCTCAACTTCAAAGTCGGTGGCGGCATCAACCAACACGCGACCGGCATCACTCACCGTGTCAGCATCTCCCACATACACGTCGCAGCCCAGTCCCGCGCCCAAAAGCGCGTCGAGCCCGCGGTCCACGGCGACAACGTGATCGCACTCCCCCGCTAGCCGACGCAACAAATTCGCGCTCGCCACCACGGGCGAGCCACAGACCACTAATACCTTACAAGCCACAGCTCTCGCCTAACCCTCAAACGCAAGCACGCGGGCCAAATCCAGGTCCTCATAGCTATCGATAAAGATGTCGCAGTTGGCACACACCTCATCGCGCTCCATGCGACCGTGCGGGTCATAAATGCCCACACGCTTAAAGCCGACGGTGCCAGAGCTCTTAAGGCCAAAGACGGCGTCCTCAAACACCCAGGCGCGCTCAAACTTGTGCCCGTGACGCTCCTCTAGGCGGCGCAGCGCCAGCTCGTATACGTCGGGGAACTGCTTGGAGCGCCCTGCCTCGCCCGTGGTGGTCACAAACTCCATGTAGGCATCGAGCCCGGCGCCCGCAAGCGCAGACGTAACCAGCTCGGCCGGCGTGGACGTGGCAACGCACATAGCAATGCCCGCCTCCTTCGCCTGCTTCAAAAATGCAAGCAGGCCCTCGCGCGGCGGTACCTTAGAGTAGCCATCGATCAGGATGTCGCTCAGCTCTCGGTAGAGCTCCTCGCCATTTGTGCCAATGCCCCAGGTGTCGTGGTAGGCCTGGCACTCATCCTCGAGCGACAAATGCTCAAACTGGGCAAAATCGTCGACCGTTACGTCAACTCCATGACGGCACAATAACTCGGGCTGGGCATAGGCCCAAACGGGGGTGCTATTAACCAGTGTGCCGTCGCAATCGAAAATAAAAGCAACACTTGGGGCAGCAATATGGTCCATAAACGAGCCTTTCAATGTCAAAGAGTAAACAACCTGCTAAAAACGTTTTACCAAACGTCAACCCAACTATCTTGAAACCCTAATTGGTAAAACTGTCAAGAGTTTTACCATCGCAATTCTGCCAGTGGCATAAACATGGCGCTTACCGATTAAACGCCACCGCAAAAACACTTTCGTTCATATAAGTAACGAACAGGTGTTATCGTAGTTTTTGCCGAAAGTTCCACCGAGCACGCGAGGTGGAACGAATCATAGAACTATCGCCGTCCCTTCGATTCGTGCAGCCTTGGACCTTTCGCATCTAGTCACCAAGGCAACACGCTGCCGCGTCATGATG
>ENA-OQHR01000747-OQHR01000747.1-human-gut-metagenome-genome-assembly--contig:-NODE-747-length-20853-cov-3.983779_pt1 | contig 20853 bp, 14 predicted proteins | sample MGYA00242566_ERZ504725 | MGnify/ENA primary metagenome ERZ504725 (study PRJEB26092, sample SAMD00036217) | human gut metagenome | host: Homo sapiens | study: EMG produced TPA metagenomics assembly of... | reverse complement strand
CGGAGCAGCTGCCTGAATTCCTTTACAGAATGCAATAACACCTTCTGCAGATCCAAGTGTAACCGCCTGGATGATATCATGACGGGATTCAGAACCGTTCGGAATTACCGGATATCCTAAAGCTTCGTAGATATTTGCTGCAAAAGTAGCACCCTTTAAAGCACCGCATACAACAGTTGGTGCAAGGAAGAATCCCTGATAGAAGGACTGTGTAACACCAAGTGTAGCACCGACTTCTTTACCGAGTCCTGGAGAAGTCAGACGATAAGCACAGTTTTCGATCAGATCAGCTCTTCCGGCAACATATCCGCCGATTGGGGCAAGTCCGCCACCCGGATTTTTGATCAGAGAACCGACGATCATGTCTGCACCGACATCACTTGGCTCAATACGTTCAACGAATTCACCGTAACAGTTATCTACCATACAGATGACATCCGGGCGACGCTCTTTGATAAATGCAATCAGTTCGCCGATTTTTTCTACAGAGTAGCTTGGGCGTGTCTGGTATCCTTTGGAACGCTGGATTGTTGCCAGTTTGATTGTTTTATCTTCCAGAGCTTTTTCAATCGCAGGATAATCAAAATATCCATCTTCCAGAAGTTCTACCTGTTTATAGGAGATTCCATATTCTGCAAGAGAGCCGTTAGATGGACGGATTCCGATTACTTCTTCAAGTGTATCATATGGTTTTCCAACCGGAGATAACAGTGTGTCTCCGGGACGAAGATTCGCTGCAAGCGCGAGGGCAAGTGCGTGTGTTCCGCAAGTGATCTGTGGGCGCACCAGAGCGGCTTCTGTATGAAAAACAGAGGCATAGACATCCTCTAAAGTATCTCTTCCCTGATCATTGTATCCATATCCGCTTACATAGTTAAAGCATCCTTCACTTACGCGGTTCTCCTGCATGGCATGAATTACTTTTAACTGATTGTATTCAGCGTTTCTGTCAAATTCTTCAAAACGTTCTTTTAGTTTCTCTTCTGTCTTCTGTCCGAACGCCCAGACTTCTTTACTGATTCCTAGTTGTTCGTAAATTGTTTCTGTAGTTGGTGTATTCATTTTTCTTCTTCTTTCTTTTTAAGTTTTTTATCGTTTGATTTACATGGCAAAGCTGCATTTTATCTAAATGCAGCCTGATGTCCTAATGAATGATTTCTTTTTCCTTTAAAACAGTGAGCATCTGTTGGATCAGTTGTTTATCTTCTCTTCCAATCTCACTTTTATCAAGCCAGATGACATCTCGTTCTCTTCTAAACCAGGTCAGCTGCCGCTTGGCAAAATGTCTTGTGTCTCTCTTAATAATGCGTACGGCTTCTTCCAAAGGATACTCTCCTTCAAAATAGCCAAACAGTTCTTTGTATCCAAGTCCCTGCATCGCAACACTTTCTCTTTTAAGTCCGCGCAATCTTAATGCATTGACTTCTTCAAGAAGTCCTTCCTGCATCATCAGATCGACACGTTTATCAATCCGGTCATAGAGAATCTTACGATCATCTGTCAGCACAAAATATGCGGAGTTATAAGCAGATTCTTTCTCTCGTTCCGCCTCATTGTGCTCGGAAATCTTCTGTCCGGTCTGCTGATAATATTCCAGCGCGCGGATCACACGTTTTATATTATGAAAATGAATCTGTTCCGCAGATTCCGGGTCTACTTTTTCAAGCATTTCATGAAGATATTCTGCGCCCTGGGTTTTGGCAAGTGCTTCTAATTCTTCCCGATAAGCAGTATCGGCATTATTTTCTGTGAAATCAATGTCGTAAAGTAATGCCTGAATATAGAATCCTGTTCCGCCGACAACGATCGGAATATGTCCCCGCTGATAGATTCCTTCCATTGCTTCTTTTGCCATCTGCTGAAAGAGAACAACGTTAAAATCCTCAGACGGATCAAGAACATCTACCAGATGATGCGGCACACCGTCCATCTCTTCCGGACGGATCTTGGCAGAGCCGATGTCCATCTCCTTGTAGACCTGCATAGAGTCAGCAGAAATGATCTCTCCGCCGATCGCTTTGGCAAGTCCGATGGAGGCAGCAGTCTTTCCGACAGCGGTTGGACCGGTCAGAATGACAAGTGGGCGTTTGTTTGTCTGTTCCATCTATATTTCCTCGATTCCATTTATACAATTCGTTTAAATTTCTTTTCCAGATCACGTTTTGTCATGGCAATGATTGTCGGTCGTCCATGCGGACAGTGATATGGATTGTCCAGTGTCAGGAGTTCGCCGATCAGTTTGTCTACTTCCTGTGCAGAAAGACGGTTATTTCCCTTTACAGCAGCCTTACAGGACAAGGATGCAACCTTCTCATCGATCAGCTCCGGTGTCATAGAAGTAGAAAGACCTTCGGTCAGGTCGTCGATCATCTCCATCAGAAGTTCTTTCTTGGCAATACTGAACAGATTGTCAGGTACTGCACGGACTGCATACTCTTCTCCACCAAAAGGTTCAATCTCGAAACCAATACGTGAAAAGCGGTCCATATTTTCATTCAGAAGCTGTGCTTCCTGCATGGATAAGCTTAAAATGATCGGAGGACTTAAGTACTGAGAAGTAAATTCTCTGCTTTTCATTTCACGCAAGGTACGCTCATACAAGACGCGTTCATGAGCCGCATGCTGATCAATGATGTAGAGATTATCTTTGAATTCTACGAGCCAGTAGGTGTCAAAGACCTGGCCGATCAATTTATATTCTGCACGGATATCTCTTTTTAAGAAATTTTCTTCAAAGAGATCCATCTGCGTACCGTTTTCTGGTTCTGATTTTGCGTCGGTTATTTCACAATCAGATACTGCATCGGTGTTGGTGGTGGCAGTTTGCATTTCAACAGCTGGTTTGGATTTTTGAACTGCTGCCGCAGTTTCCGGTGCAACTGTCTTATCTGCTGCTTCAACGGCGTATTTGACATGTTCAGCAATTTTGTCTTTCTGTTCATCTGCACGGAAAATCTCTTTCCGGTCTGCAACTTCGGCAGAAGAAGAACGATTATGGTAAGAAAGTACGCGCTCCTTCATCTTACGGATAAAATAATCCTCATCTTGAACGTCATCCTTAACCGTTTCCTTGGATTCTTTGATCAATTCCGCAGCTGTTACTTTTTCATTACGCGGACGAAGAAGAAACGGACTGCCGGTATCCTCTTTATTTTTGGTCGAAGCGGATGTGAATGTCTTTTTCACTCGCTCCGGTCTTTCTGCCTTGTTTTCGTTCGATTCCACCGGATCAGGAACTTCTGCTTTCTGGATCAGTTCCGGTTCCAGCAAAGTCCTGTGTACGGCTTCAAAGACGGTATTATAAACCTCCTGCTGCCGTGAGAAGCGAAGCTCCATCTTTGTCGGATGCACATTGATATCTACATTTTCTCCACTCAGATGAAAATGCAGAACTGCAAACGGAAACTTGTGCTGCATCACAAAATCACGATAAGCGTCTTCCACGGATTTGGAGATCATTGCACTTTTGACATAGCGGCCGTTTACGAAGAAATTTTCAAAGTTACGATTTCCACGTGTGATGATCGGCTTGCCGAGAAAACCTGTGATATGGATACCATTTTTCTCATAATCGATCTCAATCAGGTTAGCCGCTACGTCACGGCCATAGACATTGTAGATCACATCTTTCAGTTTTCCGTTTCCGGAAGTACGAAGTTTTTCCTGTCCGTTATTCAAAAACTGAAAAGCAACTTCCGGATGAGACAGGGCAAGGTGCATCAAGAGATCCTGCACATGTCCGGCTTCTGTCATTGGCGTTTTCAAAAATTTTCTTCTCGCAGGAACATTGTAAAATAACTGATGAACGAGAAAGGTTGTTCCGTTCGGCGCACCGGTATCTTCCAAGGATACTTCTTTTCCACCTTCAATGACATAGCGGGTACCAAACTCTGCATCGGCTGTCTTTGTGATCAGTTCCGTCCGGGTGACGGCTGCAATACTTGAAAGCGCCTCTCCACGAAATCCCAAAGACGCGATGTGAGACAGGTCTTCCACTGTCTCAATCTTGCTTGTAGAATGCCGCAGAAAAGCACGCTGCACTTCATCCTGCGGAATGCCACAGCCATTATCTGTAATACGGATGAAGGAAATACCCCCGTCCTTGATCTCTATTTTTACAGAAGTTGATCCTGCATCGATCGCATTTTCAACGAGTTCCTTTACAATTGAAGCAGGACGCTCAATCACTTCACCTGCGGCAATTTTATCAATTGTGATCTGGTCTAATATATGAATGTGTGGCATATTTCCGCCTTTCCTTTTACCAACGGTTCTTCAGCTTATTCTGTAACCGGTAGATTGTATTTAAAGCATCGATCGGTGTCAGATTTCCGACATCGATATTTTTCAATTCGTCGAGTACATCATCGTCTTTTACAGTGTCAAACAAAGACATCTGTGCCATATCGACTTCGTCATACTTCTTTGCTTTACTTTTTTTCTTTGCAGTATGTTCCTTTGCCGCGATCTCACTGACGCGGTTTGTAATGTCCTCATCGCTGAGTTCTTCTACGATTTCTTTCGCACGGGAAATGACAAGATCCGGTACTCCGGCAAGCTTTGCAACCTGGATACCATAACTTTTGTCTGCTCCGCCTTTTACGATCTTTCGTAAGAATACGATGTCGTCACCCTTTTCTTTTACAGCAATACAATAGTTGTTGACATTATCAATCTTTCCTTCGAGTTCTGTCAGTTCATGATAATGTGTGGCGAATAAAGTTTTTGCTCCCAACAGTTTGCTGTCGCTGATGTATTCTACAACAGCCCAGGCAATTGACAGACCGTCAAATGTACTTGTTCCGCGTCCGATTTCATCAAGAATGAGAAGACTTTTTGAGGTTGCATTTCTTAAAATATTGGCAACTTCGGTCATCTCAACCATGAATGTACTCTGTCCGGAAGCAAGGTCATCGGATGCTCCGACTCTGGTGAAAATACGGTCGGAAAGACAGATGTTCGCGCTTTCTGCCGGGACAAAAGATCCGATCTGAGCCATCAGTGCGATCAATGCAGTCTGACGCATGTAAGTAGATTTACCTGCCATGTTCGGACCTGTGATGATTGAAATTCTGTGCTTCTTATCATCCAGGTAAGTATCATTGGCAATAAACATATCATTTGGAATCATTCGTTCAACGACCGGGTGACGGCCTTCTTTGATATCAAGGATTCCTTTTTCATTGATTTTCGGACGGACATAGTTGTTGCGCTCTGCAACAAGTGCAAGAGAACTGAAAGCATCCAGTGCGGCAACTGCTTTGGCAGTTTGCTGGATTCTCTCCACCTGTCCGGCAATCGTTTCACGAACTTCGCTGTAAAGCTCATATTCCAGTGCATACAGTTTATCTTCCGCACCAAGGATCATATCTTCAAGTTCTTTAAGCTCCGGTGTGATATAACGCTCAGCATTCGCAAGTGTCTGTTTTCTTGTATAATAATCCGGTACAAGATCCTTGTAAGAATTCGTCACTTCCAGATAATAGCCGAAGACTTTGTTGTATTTTATTTTCAGGTTTTTAATGCCTGTTTTTTCTCGTTCATCATTCTCAAGTTTTGCAAGCCAGTCTTTTCCGTCCGATTTCGCCCGGCGAAGCTTATCAACTTCTTCGTTATAACCGTCGCGGATAATATTTCCCTCTTTCATGGCAAGCGGCGGATCCTCACGAATGGCTTTTGTGACGAGCTCGCAGAGATCTTCTAATGCATCCAGATCTTCATAAATCTCTTTTAAAAGCGGTGCCTGCAGATCCTGTAAAATATAGCGGATCGGTGGCAGCATCTCCAGAGAACCTTTGAATGCGGTGAGGTCTCGCGGATTCGCAGAACCGTAAGTGATCTTCGTGATCAGACGCTCCAGATCGTAGACCGGAGATAAATATTCCCGGATCTCTTCACGGGCAATGGCCTGATTTTTCAGTTCTTCTACTGCATCCAGTCTGCGGTTGATCTCGGATTTATCGATCAAAGGCTGTTCTACATTTTTGCGAAGCGTACGTGCGCCCATTGCAGTACGTGTTTTGTCAAGAACCCAGAGAAGGGAACCACGCTTCTGCTTCTCACGTAAAGTTTCGCACAGCTCCAGATTTCGACGTGTAGAACTGTCAATCAGCATATATTTTCCTGTGATATATGGTGTAATATGTGTCAGGTTGGAAAGTGAATTTTTCTGTGTCTCAAATAAATAGATCAGAAGTGCTCCGGCACTGATGATTCCACAGTCATAATCAGCAAGTCCAAGCCCTGCAAAATTCTTTACTTTGAAATGCTCAAGCAGCTTATCTTTGCAGACAGCATCATCAAAATACCAGGAATCGAGAGAATAAATCGTGATTCCAAGCTTGTCTCTCATCGCATCCAGATCCATACCGCTCATATAGAACGCTTCGTTGCAGATGATCTCAGACGGACTGAATTTATAAATCTCATCCATCAGACGGCTGCTGTCCGGAAGTTCTGTGACAAAATAATCTCCGGTAGAAATATCTGCGATTGCAACTCCATAGCGGTCTGCAATATAGACGATACACATGATGTAATTATTCTTCGTTTCATCTAATGCCTGTGTATCCAGATTCGTTCCGGGTGTAACAATTCTTACAACCTCACGTTTTACGATCCCCTTCGCAGTCTTTGGGTCTTCTACCTGTTCACAGATTGCGACTTTGTATCCCTTCGCAACAAGACGGTTCAAGTAACCTTCTACGGCATGGTATGGGATTCCGCACATCGGGGCACGTTCATCCAGACCACAGCTTTTCCCGGTCAGTGTGATTTCAAGCTCTCGGGATGCAGTCAAGGCATCGTCAAAGAACATTTCGTAGAAATCGCCGAGGCGATAGAATAAGATACAATCCTTGTACTGCTCTTTCGTCTCGCAATAAATTTTCATCATGGGCGTTAACTTATCTATGTCAATATTTTCCATCAATTTCTCCTTAGTTTTCAAGGGTTTTCTAAAAACTCTTTAGAATGTAAGTTCGCAAATCATTCTAACAAATTTTAACATGAATTTCAAGCTGATGTTGAAGATGTTGAGAACGTAGAAATGTATCATTTTGTCGGAGTACCTATATCGCAATGTGCGAAGAGAGCGAACTGAAGAATATTCGTTTAATATTCTTGGGTTCGCTCTCTTCTTTTAATTTGAAAAAATTATTATTTCATTTTTCATAAACAACTTCTAACTGTCCGGCATCCATCTCGCACACTGTATCACACAACCATTCCATTTCCATCACATTGTGTGCAGCTAACAGGATAGTTGTTCCTTTTTCTTTCAATTCAACAAAGAGTTCGCAGACATCCTGTGCGCCTCTTTTATCCAATCCATTGAATGGTTCGTCTAAAATTAATAGTTTTGGCCGCTCCATGATCGCCTGTGCAATTCCAAGGCGTTCTCTCATCCCGAGTGAATATTGACCTACTTTCTTTTTAGAAAACGGATCAAGACCAACTCTTGCGATTGCATCCCGGATTTCAGCATCTCCTATTTTTCTATTAAGTTGTGCAAGTCGTTTTAAGTTTTCATATCCACTGATATATGGAAGAAATCCCGGACTCTCAATAATCATCCCGGTATTTTCCGGAAAATCAATATCTTTTCCAATTCTTTTTCCATAGACATATACGCTCCCTCTGTCAGGTTGAAGAAAACCGCAGATGCATTTGAACATTACTGTTTTACCGGAGCCATTAAATCCCATAATTCCGTGGATTTTTCCTGCCTCAAAGGTATGACTGATTCCTTTTAATACTTTTTCTTTGCCAAAAGATTTTGTTAGATTTTTAACTTTCACAGCAGCTTTCATAATTTTCCCCTTTCTTATTCCGTCAGGATTCATCAACCTGAGAAAATGTAAAATTATATCGTTTGATACATTTTCTCGAGATGAAAAGCAAAATACATATCACTGCAAGGAATAACAGGATGCTTATTTTTATTTGTGGCAAATAATCATATCCGAAATTATGCATTGGAAATGTTGCGTGATTTAAGGGTGATAACCATCCGCAAAGAATATTTGCCCGATAGGAAAGCCCTCCACCCAGATGAAAAACTTTTTGAAAAATATCCGGAGTCAGAAGAATTCCATAAAGATTTATCAAGAGTGCGCCAACAACGCCTCCGGCTCTTCCCTTCTGTAGATTTAATACAAGCATGACTGAAGTAATAAATAACGAATAGAAAAGCATAAGAAATACAACACAGATTGCACATTTATATGGTGTTGTCATTTCCATTGTCTTTATTGATACAGGAACCGTAAGATGATTATTACTTCCATATCCAATGCTTGCAGCGGTCTGACTCCATACATTTCCAACGTAAGCCCAGGGACTTGCAATTAGAAGTTCTGTCAGGCAGAGGAAGACGGTATAAAGGCAAGTAGCCAGGATCACATATAGGATCTGACTTGCCATCCATACGCTTCGCTTTGTCCGGATCAGCCAATAGGGTGTCATCTGATTTACAAAAGGCATATCTGCAAATAATAACAGCAGTAAAAGGGATGAAAGCATCACGGACTGTGCGTCACCGAAGGTCCAGATCAGTGGCTCGAACATCTGCACCGGTGTCTGGAATGTCTGTGCCTGCTCTAAAATCTGATTTGTCAACATTAGACAAAGTACAAAGCCTAATGCAAATGTCATCCAAATTCTTGGATTTTTGCCCCAGTCAGAGAAATTTCTTTTTGTTAGAAGAAAGATTTGATGAATGTCCGTTTTAAATTGCGATTTTTTCATGCAACCACTCTCCTTACCACGCATTTACGCAAAGCCAGTGCCAGAAGACTGCTGATCAGAAGCAGAGCCAAAAGACAGAATCCGTTTCCATAATATGCCGGGCTTGCCCACTGCTTTGGACTTAGGAAAAAATAATTGCGGTAATAGCGTTCTTGAAACACTGTGAGTACATAATATAAAATAAATGGAACAGCACAGCTGAGATACTTATTCTTAGTCAAAACTGCTGTCAGTGAACCGCATAAAGACCACAATGCTCCATTTAGAAAAAGTCTGATAAATCCAATTCCTGTGATACTTATTACCTCTGATATATTTTGCAAAGTATTCAGAGTCGGGATATTTCTACAGATAACTATAAAAACAACCAATGCAATTCCTGCCGCTGAAACGGAAATGGCACCACCTGTGAATGCGACTCCAAAACTTTTCATCCAAATATAATTTCTTTTTCCTATTCTGTTAATAAGAAACCATGCATAGCGGCTGTGTAATTCTTCCTGGATATCTGCGGCTGTTGCCAGAGGAACCAACAGTGGAAAGAAAAGCAAGGCTTTTTCTGAAGTGATTGCATAGGTGAAGATGCATAACCAGGCTTTCCCTTCTGTTGATCCACCGAAAGCGATCAGATGATTTCGATAAGGAAGTGCAACAATCAAAAGAACCGCACACAACGCCAGTACAGAGATATAAAATCTTCGGTTTCCAAAGTCATATTTCAATTCTGTTCTGAAAAGATGTCTTCGTTTCATATTCTATCATCTCCAATAAGAACCTATTCTTCCACCGTCTGTTGCATTTAATACAATGTAGTCGGTCTGATATCCTTCTATTTTTCTTCCGGCTGTTCCAAGTTCGGCAGTTGCATCTTGACTCTCGCTTATAGTGAAAAACCATGCCGGAACCAGCCAGGCATTTTGTGGATTCTTATATGCCGGTATATAAGTATATCCCAGTTCGACAGTTGCAACATCATAACCAAATATCGTCTTGTCCTCAGCAGGCTGACTGGAAGGGTAAAGATATTTCACCTGATCGATCAGGCGGTTTTCTATTTCATCAAATGCAAGGAGTTTTACATTTTCTGTAACTATCTTTTCTTCCTGACTCATACCCTTCCATTTGAAGGAACGGATTCCATCTTCTGTCACTACAATATAAATCTGCTCTACCGGCATGGAAGGTGCATATGCAAATCCACTATCATCTGAATATCCTCCGGATTTATCCTGATTTATTTTTAATCCGGAAACAGAAGGAACGTAAGTAAGACGATAACCTGTTTTTCCAAGATTTGGATCAGCATTCCATAATGCTTCCTGTTGTTCTAATATAGTGGCTTCCGGATAATCAGACTGTGCATACCAGAGGATTTTGTCTGATGACAACAACTGCATATTTTCGAGGTTCAGATCTTTCAGAACTTTTTCAGCTTCATCTTCTGCTGTCTCTTCTAAGAGAGAGGTTTCTTCCATCTGGTCCTTCAGTGCTTGTAGTTTTTCCATAAAAGATTCTTTTACGCTTCCTGCAGGAACTCCATATTCGTCTGTGCGATTCTCTATTGCCAGATAGTTTTCAATAGTTGCCAGTTCGATCCCATTTCCTTCTGACCAGGAGAAGATACTATAATTTCCTGCTTCCGGATCGTAAGTTTCTGCATTGATCGTACCCTTTGCATCTGCACCAACCGTTGCCTGAAAATGAATCTCCATTCCATCCTGCTTTGTGGTATCCGGAAGAATATCATATCCGTAAGCTTCAGCCATAACTTTCATGCCTTTGAGTGCGCGAATCTGATCTGCGATTTCCTCACGAAGCTGGAAGTCATAACGTCTCATACCCTGACGGTCACAAGCTGCAAAGTCTTTCTGTTTTCCTTCGATCAGAGCGTCGATACCGTACAGTGCTACTCGTCTGTAGTCACCAACGATACGTCCACGTCCATAAGTATCCGGAAGACCTGTCAGGATCTTGTTGTGACGGGCTGCTTTCATTTCTGGTGTGTAGATATCAAATACACCCTGGTTGTGTGTTTTAAATTCGTAGTTATGGAAAACGTCTTTGATCTTGTCGCTTACTTTGTATCCGTAAGTCTCACATGCCTGCTCTGCCATTTTGATACCACCGTATGGCATGAATGCACGTTTCAGCGGTTTGTCTGTCTGCAGACCAACAACTTTTTCAAGATCTTTGAGGTCTTCATCGATGTATCCCGGGCCATATGCTGTCAGAGATGTAACAACCTCTGTCTCCATATCCAGAACGCCGCCTTTTGCACGCTCTTCTTTCTGAAGTTCCTGAAGTTTTCCCCACAGTTTGTTTGTAGCCTCTGTAGGTTCTTCCAGGAAGGAAGCATCTCCGTCATATGGTGTGTAGTTCATTGAAATAAAATTACGAACGTCGATTTTTTCTTTCCAACGGTTTCCTTTGAAACCTTCCCACTGTGAAAAGTTTTTCATTTTTGCACCTCTCTAAAATAGAATTTATTCCGCGTATGTCCCGTCTAACTTTTCTCCTAAAAGAAAAATAAGACCGGAATCTTATTATAGTTACATGTGAACTCTCCCTCGTTCACGCCGCTAGTGTACACTATTGAAAGCACCTTTGTCAATTAATTAACGCATGCTTTTAATTTTGTACAATTTGTAGTTGTATTTTGAAAGTTTTTATCAATATATTGTATTTTTACGAGTGCAACACTAATTTTTTCGACTTTTCCGGTTTCTGTTTCTTCTTATTATAATCTTCCTCGCCCTGACATTGCAATGGGTAGCTTTTTGGAGCTTTTGTCGAACGAATGTTCTAAAAAGTTCTTGATTTCAAGAACATATGTTTGTATAATAGATATATGATCACACAGATTACAAATAATAATTACACAACGCAGGAAAAGTTACAGATTCTGGCAGATGCAGCAAAATACGATGTCGCATGTACTTCAAGCGGTTCCAGCCGACGCGGAAAGAAAGGAGAGCTCGGCAATGCAGAGGCATGTGGCATCTGTCACAGTTTTGCCGCTGATGGAAGATGTATTTCCCTTCTCAAGATCCTGATGACAAATCATTGTGCCTATGACTGTAAATATTGCATCAACCGTGCCAGCAATGATGTACGCCGCGCCACCTTTACGCCACAGGAAATCTGTGAACTAACCGTTGAATTTTACAAACGGAACTATATCGAAGGGCTCTTCTTAAGCTCCGGTGTCTTAAAAAATCCGACCTATACCATGGAAAAAATGTGTGAGACACTGCTGCTCCTCCGTACCCGGTACCATTTCAACGGATACATTCATGTAAAAACAATTCCCGGGGCCTCTGACGAGCTGCTTGCCGCGGCTGGATATCTGGCAGACCGCATCAGTGTCAATCTGGAACTTCCGACAGAAACAGCTCTGCGTTCTCTTGCACCCAATAAAACCATGCAGAATATCCTGAATCCCATGGGAAAAGTACAAAGTACTATTGCCTCTCACCGGATAGCTGCTGGAAAGTCTGCATATATGGATCGAAACCGGGGAAATCAGTTTTTAAGAAATGGTATTTTCTCAGACGATTCCAAGAAAACCTTCAGAGAAAAACTCAATATGCAGAATACCGATGCAAAACCCGGGAACAATCCTCCCCTCAAAAAAGAGGATCCGAATCTTATCTCCCGTGATAAAAATAAATTCACAAAACATATCCTGACATGGGAAAATGCCTGTCAGCTGGCACCTCTTGACATGTCCGATCTGAAACGGAATTTCGCTCCGGCAGGGCAGAGTACCCAGATGATCATCGGTGCCACTGGCGAAAGTGACTATACTCTGTTACAGACCAGCCAGGCTCTGTACCAGGGCTTTGATCTGAAACGTGTCTTCTATTCGGCATATATTCCGTTAAATGATGACTCCATTCTCCCTCAGATTGGAACTCCACCTCCACTTCTCCGGGAACATCGCCTGTATCAGGCAGACTGGCTGCTACGCTTCTATGGCTTCCAGGCAGATGAACTGTTATCCGAATCTCAGCCCAACTTCAATGAACTGCTGGATCCCAAATGCGACTGGGCGCTGCGCCATCCGGAACACTTTCCAGTGGAAGTTGAAAAAGCATCTTATGCCACGTTGCTTCGGGTTCCCGGAATCGGGCCAAAATCCGCCAGCCGGATCACTTATGCCAGACGATATGGCCGTCTGAATTTTGACAATCTGAAAAGAATGGGCGTAGTTTTGAAACGCGCACATTATTTTATCACCTGCGGTGGCAGACAAATGTATCGTACTCCCATTGAAGAAGCCTATATCACCCGACAGCTGGTTCAGGTAGATGCAAAAGATTCCTGGAAAGTACAACATTCCAATGAATCTTATTCCCAGATGACTCTCGCTGATTTTGGGATCGGCTAAACTTCCCTCTGCCAGTTTCCAGCCACTTTTACATATAGGATCAGAATACGGAATAAAAATATGAAAATATATACTTGCCAGGACCGCTTAACGGATATCATGACCTGCATCTATGATGCCTGGTCAGAAGCCCTGAAAGTCGGTCATAACCAGATTGGACTAAAGAAAGAACCTATCTTTCAACAAACAATGTTTGATGAATATATCCATGTGGATGGTGATCCATCCAAAGCAGAAAAGGTTATACGCTCCATTCGGAGAAGCATCTCTGAAACTGCATACATGAACATCTACTACGCCTCATTGTCTGCGGATGAGAACGCTCTGCAGGCAATCTATGACTTTCTTCGGGTGGGGTTTGCTATTGGCAGTACTGTAGTCGAGCAATATACGAATCCACATGTAATGAATCTTCTCGAACTCCGGCGCCAGGTATCAAATGAAGCGCATCATTTTCGGGAATTTGCCCGTTTTCAAAGTCTGGAAAACCAGGTCTATGTCAGTCATTTGGAGCCTAGGAATGATGTAATCATGCTGGTTGGCAACCATTTTGCCAACCGTATGCCCTCCGAACACTGGATGATCATCGATGATAACCGCAAAACTGCCTGTGTACATGTAAAAGATGGTGAAAATTATCTGCGCTATCTGACGGACGATGAATTTTCGGTATTACAAAAGACAGAATCTTATGAAGATGAATATACTGATATGTGGAAAACATTCTTCCATGCCATAAGCATTGAACAACGGAAGAATTACGTCTGCCAGCGAAATTTATTTCCCATCTGGAAAAGAAAACATGCCGTGGAATTCAGATAATTCAAGAATGCCCTGATAGATCAGTTTCCACCACATAAAAAGACCGAAACAACGCATTCCGATCTTTTTCATATCCTATTTCATTACACACGGAAATTTCGCCCGACAACGCAAGTAAAACATGGAGATTTCCCTTTCTCAACCAGAACGGTCTTAGAACAAAAGAAGCGGCATGCCGCACAGAATAAAACAGAAACGAATCATATCACTGTCCTTTAATGCCGCCAGACAGCTACATAATTTTCTTTCTTCCATACTAGCATGCCGCACTGTGTACGTCCATCAAAAGAGTTCGAAACTTATTGACAAACTCCGCACTTCTTCGACATTTATTTTACTTCTACAAGCTCGATCTTAAAGTTCAGCTCTTTACCAGCCATCTCGTGATTGGCATCAAATGTAATTGTCTTTTCATCTTTGGCTGTAACTTTGACCGGGAAAGGCTGCCCATACTGATTAGACAAATATACCTGCTGACCTACTGTCAGGTCCTCTGCACCCGGAAGCTGTTCAATCTCAAGAGTAAAGATCGCATCCGGATTCGGCTGTCCATAAGCATCTTCCGGCATCAGATGGATTTCTTTGATTTCTCCGACCTTCATGTCTGCAACAGCTGCATCAAAGCCTTTGATCATCTGTCCTGCTCCGCAGACAAACTCCAGCGGCTGTCCACGATCATAGGAAGAATCAAACTGTGTGCCATCGTTGAATGTTCCCTTGTAATGTGTACGGCATGTCTTTCCTACATTCGGTCCGGAAAATGCCGGTTTATGTGAACCACAGCCGCCACAGCTGCTTCCACAGGACTCCCCTTCCTCATGGTTTCCACAGGAATGTCCTTCTTCATGATGATGATCACAGGTTGTTCCTGCTGATTCCAGTTCGCCCTTCAGATAAGCTTCTACTACTTCATCTGTATTTCCCTGTGCACCGGAGCATAACTGAATACCTGCCTCCGCAAGTGCAGTCTGTGCACCTCCTCCAATACCACCGCAGATCAGTACATCAATCCCCTGTTCTGCCAGAAGTCCGGCCAGGGCACCATGTCCAGTTCCGTTAGAACCGATCACTTCACTTGAAACAACTTTGTTGTCTTCTACTTCATAAACCTTAAAGTTTTCTGTTTTTCCAAAATGCTGAAAAACATTTCCATTATCATAAGTTACTGCAATTTTCATTATAAAAATCCTCCAATCCATACTTTGTCGCTCAGATTAGTATAGCTTGTCGGAGAAATAAAAGCAACCAGTAAACTGCAAAGGAATAACCATCTTCACCAGTTACCTTCACCAATGAATATTAAAATCCAACGAATTTTTATATTGCTTATATTTTCCATCTGTGAGTAGTTTTTTATATGCGTCGTATGCGGCCTGAAGACTGTCATATTTTACTGCGGTCTCATCCAGCTCTTTTTTTGCAGTGCCTGTGCTCATCTGCGCTGCAATTGCAACGTAATCAGGGCCATATCCTGTGCGTTTGGCGGTTGTAGATTCTGCTACATAATATTTATTATCTGCCGTACAGACAATCACAGGAATCTTCTGGTTCGCACCGACAACATCTGTATTAACAGAAGTCCAGAGCAAAGCACGTTTTCTAGCATCCTTCGCCTTTCCATAATATGCCCAGGTTCCTTTCTTAAGGAGACTGTCAGATGCCATCTTCGTCTCTATCCTTGGAACCATAGTAGATTTTTGGCATCTGGAATCGATTTCAAAGATGCCAGTTACACCGTTCAATGCATTACTTTCCTGAAGAACTCTGTCGAAGTTTTCTTCCGGGTTAAACCAGTATTCTTTTACTTCATCGTTTTCTACACTGTCTCCTTTTCCGGTTTTCCAGTCAAATAAAATACCGGTTTCAGGATTCATGGACACTTCGCATATTCCGTCCGCAACGGGATATCCCTTCCAGTTAACAGTATCAGGGTCGCTGTTAGAATGCGTGATTCCCGCAATTGTCACCGTATCTGAAGACTGCCATTTGGCTATTTTCTGCTTCAGATGAACGATCTCCTTTACATCTTCATTTCCCTCTATTCCCGTTTCCATCACCACTTTGTCATACGCCGTCCTGACATTTGCAAGATCAGTTGATTCCCTGCTTTTTTCTATATATTTGGTATAAGTCGGTGCAACAACACCTATAAGAATCGCAAGAATTGCAATGATGATCACAAGTTCCACAAGTGTAAAACCTTTGTTTCTGTTTTTCATATATTTTCCTTACATTGTATAATTTTATATCTCTATATCATATTTTATTTGATCGTGATTTGCAAGCTATTCCCCAATTTTATTGACACCTTAACCAGGTAACTGGCAGGAGTTTTTCAATTTTCCTTGCCCGTTTTAATAAAACATGCAATAATTATTTTGTTTTTTATACACATGACTGAATTTTATAAAATATAAATACGAGGAACAAATCAAGATGAAAACATACGAAGAATTACTTTCTGATATTGAAGACGATATGGAACTTATGGGGGCATTGCACATTGTTTATGCCATGGAAGAAAACGGTGTTCTCACCGGTTATGATTATCTCCCGGAAGAGCCTTATACAATCTCTGTGACCTTAAAAGACCTTCAGGAAAAAATTCATCAGCAAATGCTCTATGACAAAGCATCTGCATATACTTATGATTCTGATAAAAGCGCCCCAAAACTGGCAGTAATTTTCCCGGGAATCGGCTATACTGCTGACAAACCACTCCTGTATTATGCAAGCCGTCTTGCCAGACATTATGGGTATCAGATTCTCACTGTATCCTATGGAACCCTCCCTGAGAATGTCAAGGGTGATCACGCAAAAATGAAGCAGGCTTTTGAGCTTGCTTATGAACAAACAGAACAGGCTCTGCAAGATATCGACTGGAATTCCTATGGCAGCATTCTCTTTATTTCCAAAAGCATCGGTACAGTTATCGCTTCCGCTTATGCTTCCAGACATAATATAAAAGGAAAAAGCATCCTGTTCACACCTCTGACTGACACTTTTTCCTTTGCTCGTCCCGGCAGTATTGCATTTCACGGTACTGCAGATCCATGGGCAGAAACAGACTCTATCCGTACACTGGCTGAACAAAAAGAAGTCCCTCTTTTTCTTACGCCAAATGCCAATCACTCTCTGGAGACCGGCGATGTACAGGCAGATCTTTCGATTATAAAAGCCACAATGGAGCATGTTAACCGTTTTATTGCAACTCCGTAGATTATTTCGTATATTCCTGAATCAGGGCAAGAAGGAGCTCCACACTCTTCTCCATTCCTTCTACACTGATATGCTCATATGGTCCATGAAAAGCATGTCCACCTGTTCCAAGATTTGGACACGGCAGTCCTTTGAAGCTTAACTGGCATCCATCGGTTCCTCCACGAATTGGAAGGATCAATGGTGCCACACCTGCTGCCTCACATGCCTTTTTCGCATGGTCGATCAGATGCATGTGCTCTTCTACAATTTCTTTCATATTGAGGTACTGGTCAGTAATCTTAAGCGTTACCGTCCCTTCGCCCCACTTTGCATTTAAGTTCTTTTCTATCAGTCGAAGAGTCTTCTTCCGCTCTTCGAATCCGTTTTTGTCATGATCTCTGACAATATAATTAAGTTTCGCTTCACCGACTTCCCCCTGCATGCTAATCAGATGATAAAATCCCTCATAGTCTTCGGTTCCTCTCGGTGTCTCCATAGATGGCAGGCAGTTGTTGATCTCTATCGCAACCAGACTGGCATTGATCATCGTATCTTTTCCTTCACCCGGATGAACATTAAATCCCCTGATTTCAAATTCTGCTTTGCAGGCATTAAAATTCTCGTACTGAATCTCCCCTTCACTGTCACCATCCAGAGTATAAGCATACTCTGCGCCAAACTGATCCAGATTGAAATGTTCCGCTCCCATTCCAATTTCCTCATCCGGAGTAAATGCTACACAAATCATGCCATGCGGCCGATTTTCTGTCTGGATTCTTTCAATCATAGTCAGAATCTCTGCAATTCCTGCTTTGTCATCTGCTCCCAGAATCGTTGTTCCATCCGAAGTGAGCAGTGTACGTCCTTTTAGCCCTGTCAGATGTGGAAATTCCTTCGGACTCAATACCAGTCCGCTTGTGCCAAGTACCAGATCCCCGCCATCATAATTTTCGGTAACCATCGGTCGGATCTCATGATCACAAAAATCAGAAACTGTATCCATATGTGCGATAAATCCAAGTGCCGGAATCTCTTTTTTTCCTTCCGTCGCCGGAAGTTTTCCATACAGATAACACTTATCATCAAGGACTACCTCTGTCAGGCCAAGTTCCTTCATTTCTTTTTCCAGCTTCCTCGCCAGATCAAACTGACACACAGAAGACGGAACTGTCTCACTCTCTTCATCACTCGGCGTACGCACTGTCACATAGTTGATCAGTCTTTCCCATGCTTTCATAATATCTGCTCCTTTGTTTCTATTTAGTTCTCTGTCTGATGTATATCTCCGGATTGTCTTATTCTTTTAAATATTTCATCATTGTTGGAACAAGAATATTCATATCAACAGGCTTTGCAACATGAGCATTCATTCCAACAGAAAGAACCTTTTGTATATCTTCTGCGAAAGCATTGGCAGTCATCGCAATAATTGGGATCCTGGCTTTTTTCGTATCCTTCATCTTTCGGATAGTTAATGTAGTGTCATATCCATTCATAACCGGCATCTGGATATCCATAAGGATCATCTTGTAATAATCAGCATCAGCTTTTTCAATCATGTCAATACATACAACACCATCATTGGCAGTCTCAACAATACATCCTTCTTCCGTCAATAATTCCGTTGCGATTTCAGTGTTGATCTCATTATCTTCAACCAACAAAATCCGAACACCGTTCAGGCAATTCTTATTGCACAGATTACTGTTTTTCTTCACCAGAGAATCGTCTTCTGACGCTTTTCGGCAAGGAATAGTTACTGTAAACGTGGAACCCTCACCCTGCTTACTTTCCACTTCTATTGTGCCATCCATGAGCTCTACAAGCTTTTTTGTAATGCCCATTCCAATGCCACTGCCATCAATATGACTTAATGTCGTGTTACGTTCTCTTTCAAAAGTTTCAAAAATACGCTTTTGGAATTCTTCAGACATACCAATTCCATTATCGGTAATGGTAATGATCATATTGCACCAGTCTTCTTTTTCACAAGATTTCTGTACAACATTACAGGATATCATACCTCCTGTATTTGTATACTTTATCGCATTGCTTATAATATTAAGACAGACTTCTGACAGATGTGGTGCATCCATATATACATACGGATACATGATTTGTTCTGTCAGAGAGAGAGTCTGATTTTTACTTTCTGCCTGTTGCTGGAACATAATGATACAATTTTCAAAGCACTCATGAACATTCGAAACAGTGTATTCCATTTCGACTTTATTATTTTCAATTCTTGCAAGATCCAGAACATTACCAAGCATCGATAAAAGTTCTTTTCCGCATATTTGAATTTTTTCAAGATATCTGCCAAGTTTTTCTGTTTCTTGCAAATGTCTGGACGCCAGATCTGCATAACCAATGATTGCATTCATAGGAGTACGGATGTCATGTGACATATTGAACAGAAATGACGATTTTGCTTTATTTGCACATTCTGCTTTTAACTTAGCTTCCCGCAATTCCTCCTCTTGTCTTAATTCCCGCATTTTTTCATCTGTCACATCTCGATTCGCAATCAATACTGATGTGACATTTCCATTTTTATCATAATTCTGAGGAACTACCATAGAAAGAAACCATGATCCTTCCTTCAATTTGAATTCGGAAGACATAGATTCTTTATTATGAAGCCGTGCCGCCATGGTTTGTATATCAAAAAATTCCATATACTTCTGTACAAACGGTTCTGCTATAATCCTTTCAATAGTCTCGACCTGAGGATTCCATTCGATATTATTATCTTTAATATCAACATTCATTTTTCGGGTTTTTTTGACAAGTTCAACACGCTTTGTTTTTAAATCCAACCTTAAGATCAAATAATAGGCAGTGCCTAATGCATGAAATGCCTGCCGGGTTTTTTTTACCTGTTTTCCCAAGGTAACAGGGAACTCTTCGCCGTCCATCTGTTCCAAATCTGGTGTTGACTGATGCAAATGCTGAACCAGCCATTTCCCATTCGTCCACTTATAGATAATCGTAAATCTTGTCTCCATTTTAAAACAGATCGAACCATCTTTAAACAGACCAACAAAATCTACTGTTCCGTGTGCAAGAACATGGTCATCATCAAGCCGTTCTTCTATCTGATGTAAATTTTGTACTTCGATTCTGATTTTACCTCTTCGTTTTACATCAAATTTAAATGATTCTAAAAACTCATGTAGATTCGCGAATAACTCATGTTTCCCAGTTCCAATCAGACTGATATTTTCATCAAAATAATTTTCTATACCCAAATCATTTACTGATTCAGCATTACTATATATTTTCATAAGTTGCTCTGTGAGTTTTTTGAAATCATCCATACAGTTTCCTCATACTTAAAAAGTCTTAAATAGCTTTAAGTTTTCTGTTTTATTCGTAAAGTTTATCCGCTTTTTATTCTCTTTCCAAAATTTCGAATTTCCACATAAAATCATTTATTGTATTATATCACAGCGACATATTGTTCTGCCATCATCTTTTCAAGACATGTGTCCATGACAATATTTCAATACCATATAGTTTCGGTGCCCCTCCCCACCAGTTTTTATACATCTGGAAAGCAATTACAGCCAACTTTCCAGAACATCATTCAGCTTATTCATATCCAGCGGTTTTGCGATATGTCCATTCATGCCTGTATTTTTGGCCAGCTGTACATCTTCTGCAAAAGCATTGGCAGTCATGGCAACAAT
>ENA-OQHR01000746-OQHR01000746.1-human-gut-metagenome-genome-assembly--contig:-NODE-746-length-20870-cov-6.274996_pt1 | contig 20870 bp, 15 predicted proteins | sample MGYA00242566_ERZ504725 | MGnify/ENA primary metagenome ERZ504725 (study PRJEB26092, sample SAMD00036217) | human gut metagenome | host: Homo sapiens | study: EMG produced TPA metagenomics assembly of... | reverse complement strand
AGCAGGTTTGGAGCTACTTCTCCAACTTCGCCTTTGTAAGAACTGTACTTCCTTTTTGCACGAACCTGACAGACTAAGCCCAGCTGCTTCATAAGTTTCTGAACCGTCTTGTGATTCACACAAATATCGTTGTTGTGTAGTTCTTGTGTAATTCTGCGATATCCGTATCGCGTCTTGTTCTCATTGAAGATTGTAATGATCTGTTCTTTTACCATCTGGTATTTGACAGGATTCTGAGACTGGTGCAGATAGTAGTAGAACGTGCTGCGAGGAAGTCCGGCAAGTTGCAGCAATGCTTTCAACGGATATTTCTGCCTTAGTTCCTGAACTACTTGTGCTTTCTGCTTTGGCGTTCCTCTTCCAGTACCAAGGCGTTCAATTTTTTTAAGTAATCGATCTCCATCCGAAGCCGTTGATTTTCTGCAATCAGATCTTCTTCTATTTGCTTATCCAGCTTTGGCTTCCGACCTTTCTGCGTCCCACTGGAGGCACAGGCTCGACCTCGACGTTCTACCAGAAGAGCTTCTTTTCCTTCTTCCAAATAGATTCGTTCCCAGTCTTGAAGTGTTCGTCTGGGAACGTCGTACTCCCTGGATGCTTCGTGAAAGTTCAGTTGTTCACTGCGGATCCGTTCTATGATTTCTACTTTCTGCGTTCCATTGTACTTGCGTTGCCCTTTCGGCATACAAAAACACCCCATTTCCTAAACAGTATACCATACTGTCTAACAAATGGGGTGCAGTTCATTTTGCTCCGGGCGGGCTTTTTGTTTGCAACTTTCCCATAAAAGATGCAAAAAAGGCTGTGATGTGGTACAATAAAAGATAGATTTTGTCGAAAGAAAGGAACCTTTGGATGCAGCTGTTTGAACTGGTCAGCCCGCGGCTGTTCCGCCCGCTGGCGGGGCCCAATCGGGCATTTTATGCGGAGCTGCTGCTCCTGCTGTGGGAGGAGTGCCGCCACACGGCGGATTACTCCATCTCCCGGGCAGAAGCGGTGAGCCGGGCCGAGGATTACTTTGCGGCACTGGCAAAGCCGCTGGCGCTGGATGCCGATGACGCGGGCGATGAAGCAGAACAGCCCACCCGGGATCCCCATACCCTTGCGCTGGGCTTTCTGCTCCGCCTGCGCCGCACCGGCTGGCTGGAAGAGCAGCCCGGCAGCTATGAGGAAGAGCCTGCCCTTGCCTTTGTGCCCGAAGTGGCCCCCCTGCTGGAGGCGCTGGAAGAGATCCTGAACCCGCGTGTTGTCACCTACACCGGCAAGCTGTACAAGGCCTGGCAGCTGCTGCAGAACATCGGGGAGGAAAAGAGCCCCTATGAAAATGTTCTGCGGGAGGTGGCCTCCGATCTGGAAGCGCTGAACAAGTCCCTGCGGGCGCTGAACGCATCCATCGGGCATTATATCGACCGGCTCACCCGCAACCGCACCCCGCAGGAGGTGCTGGAGCTCTTCGACCAGTACGAGGAAAAGGTGGTGGCCGCCGCTTACCACCGCTTCAAGACCAGCGATAACCTGTTCAATTACCGCGCTTATCTGGAGGAGGAGCTGGACGACTGCGAGGCAAACCATCTGCCCCGGCTGGCGCTGGATTACGCCCGGGTGGAGCACTGCGCCCCTGGCGAGGCAGCCCCTGCCGTGCGCGCCCTCATCCAGAAGCTGCGGGATTCATTGGAAGAGATGAGCACCCTGATGCGCCAGATCGACCAGAGCCACATCCGCTACCGCAAGCGGGCCGTGCAGCGGGCACAGTTCCTGCTGTTGAGCGACCGCTCCTCGCAGGGCAGTGTCACCGCCCTGCTCCGCCGCTACGCCGAGGAGATCAAAACGCCCGATCAGCTGTTCGCGCCGGATGACGGCCCGGTGGCAAAGCGCCTGCACCTCTACCCGGCGGCGGTGTTCGGGGCAAAGCCCCTCTACCCGCCCGCCGCGCCCCGCAGCGAAACGCCGCTGGCCCCGGTGCGGCAGGCCGGGCTGGATGCGGAGCAGCTGCGCAAAGAACAGCAATTGCTGCTGGATTACGCCCGGATGGCCGTGACTGAGGAAAATGTGGGCCTGCTGGCAAAACAGGCCCTTGCCGCCCGCAGTGCGGTGGCTGCCTCTACGCTGGCGGAGGAATACCCCCGCGATTTTGCCCGCATCATCGGCCTGCACACCTACTCGCAGTCGCCGCGCCGGGCTTATGATATCACCCTTACCGGAAACTGGGTCGAACGGGGCGGCTTCCGGTTTGAAGAGTTTATTCTGACACCCCGCAGGGAGGACGCTGACCATGGCCGAACCGAATAAAATGCTGGAAGAGACCGCAAACTATCTGCTCAACCACTGCTTTGTGCTGGGCGGCGTGGAGGATCAGCGGGCAAAATACCTCTATGTGCAGGATCATCTGCCCGAGGTGCGGGCCGTGTTCGCGCCGCTGGGCTATGCGGTAACGCTTTACCCGGCTCCGCTGCAGGCTGCGGCGCTGGTCAACGAGCATGAGGGCAGTCAGGCCCGGCTGCTGAAATACGAGAGCATCCTGCTGCTGGTGCTCCGGCTGCTCTACCTGCAAAAGCGGGAGAGCCTTGCCGCCAGCGCCGATCAGGTTCTGGTCACGGTGGAAGAGGTGCAGACGGAGCTGCAGAAGATGAACCTGCCCCGGCGGCTGGACCAGCGCACGCTGGAGGAGCTGATGCGCACCCTGCGCAGGTACAATCTGGCCCGCCCGGTGGGGCGGCTGACCGGTCTGGACAGCCGCATCGAGGTGTTCCCCACCGTGCTGCTGGCCCTGCCGGACGCAGACCTTGCCGATGCCGCCGCCGAGAGCAGCCGCACCCGGGAGGAACTGGCCCTCTACGAGCGGCCTGACGGAGATGCCAGCGGGGAGGAAGAAGAATGATCGAATTAAAGCGCCTGAAGCTCATCAACTGGCACAACTTTGAAAATGTCACCTTTGATTGTGCCCGTCTGACCTATATGATCGGTGTCAACGCGGTGGGCAAGACCACCATTCTGGATGCCATCCGCTACTGCCTGACCACCAACCGCAACTTCAATGCCCTGGGCAATAAAAAGAGCGGCCGCACCCTGCAGGGCTCTGTCCACGCCAAGCAGCGCGGCGAGAACGCCTACCGCCGCCCGGGCCGCACGGTGGCATACATCGGTGCCGAGTTCTGGGATACCGTCAAGCGGACCAGCTTCGTCATCGCTGTCCGGGTGGAATCCGAGGGCCCCATGCAGGAGCTTCACCCCGGCGACCAGACCTGGTACATCTCCGAGGATGGCATCACGCTGGAAAAGCTGCCCTTCCTTGATCCGCGCACCGGTGCCCCCAGCGCCAAGGAGGACTTCAAGCCCGCCGTGGGCCGCCTGTCCTACACCCGCAGCCCCAGCGAGGCCCGGGATCGCATCTGCCGCGCGCTGGGCATCGGACGGGCCTCCAGCCCGCTGGGCAAAAAGTTCAACGAAGTGTTCCAGATGGGCACCAGCATGGACGAGATCCCCAACTTCCGGGAGTTCCTGTACCAGTACATCCTGCCCCAGCCTGAACTGGATCTGGAAGCGCTGCAGGGCGACCGGGTGGAGCTGGAAAACCTCCACGCCGTTCTGGCCGAGGCCCAGACCCGTGCCGCCGCGCTGGAACAGATCGTGGCGTATGGTCGGGAAGCTGCTGACAAAGAGACGGATGCCCTTGTCAACCGGGGCGCGGCCCTGCTGGCCCGCGCCGAAGCGGATGCCGGTGAGGATGCCTCCTGGCAGAGCCATCTGGATGCAGGCCGCCGCCAGCTGGCCGACCTGAACGCAAAATACGAGGCCGCCAAGAACGCCGAAGCCGAAGCCCGCCGGGCCTATCTGGCGGCCCACGGTGCGGCCGGTGACAGCGGCGCGGGCCGGGCGCTGGATGCCCTGACCGAGGAGCTGGCCCGGAAAAAGAGCGCGCTGGATGCAGCTGCCCGGACAAGGAATGGTCTGGAAGCAACTGCGGATACCATCACCGGCCTGCTGACCCAGCTGAACCGCAGCGGCTTTGCGGTGGAGAAGGAGCTCTGGCCCCAGCGCCTGACAGCGGAACATCTCCCCGCCCTGACCGAGGCGCTGGCCCGCATCGAAAAGCCGCTGGAAGAGCAGTATTTTGCTGCCCGGCAGGTTTCGGCGGATCTGGCAAAAGAGCAGGAGGCCCTGCGGGCCGAGCTGAACGCTGTGTCCGGCGGCAAGTGGGTCTACCCCCACGGCGATGCCGCCACCAAAGTGCGGGATGCCGTGAATGCCGAGCTGAAAAGCCGCGGCATGACAGCGGATGCAAAGATCTTCTGTGAGCTGCTGACCGTGGCCGACGAGAGCTGGCAGGACTGTGTGGAGGCCTGCCTGGGCGACCGTCGGTTCGATGTCCTTGTGCCGCCTGCCCACTACGCCGCCGCCAAGAGTGCCTTTGTGGCGCTGGGCGACCGGGTGGGGCCTATCAGCCTGCTGGATACCCCGGGCATCCGCAAGGCAGACCGCCATGCGGAGACGGCCCCCGCCGACAGCCTTGCCGCCCAGGTCACCAGCGAGAACCCGCTGGCCGCACAGTATGCGGACACCATCCTGCGCCGCATCGTCTGCTGCGACACCCCCGATACGCTGGAGCATTTCCCCGACAGCGCCACCCGGGACCTGCTGCGCCACCATCCCTTCCGGCTGGAACGCCTGCGCAGGCCCCAGCGCTATATCGGCCTGGATGCCCGCAGGGAGCGTGCCGAAGCGCTGGAAGCACAGCTTGCCGCTCAGGCCGACCGCTGCCGCGAAGCCGCCCAGACCGAAAAGACCCTGAAATCTGCTTACGACCAGTACCAGAACGTTCTGCGGGGCCATGCGCTGGAACAGCTGGCCGAACTCTGGGCCAGCCGGGCCGCGCTGGATGCCGCCCGTGCCGACTACGCCGCGCAGGAGCAGAAGCTGGCGGACTGCCGTGAGAACCCCATGCTGCAGCAGCTCTACCGCGAGGAAGAAGCCCGGGAAGCCGCATGGGAGACCGCCCGCAAGGCCGTGGAACAGGTGGGCGGCGATATCCGCGTCTGTGAAAAGCAGATCGCATCCTGTGAGGCGGAGCAGGGCAAGGCGGTGGAGACCGCCGCACAGAGCCGGGAAGCGGCAGAGACATTCTTTGCACAGCACCCGCTGCTGGAGCCTCTGGCACAGGAACGCAAAAAGGGCCTGATGACGGGCGGGCGCACGGCCCGTGCCGCCGCACAGACTGCCGAAAAGGCACAGACCAGGCTGGACGATACCCTGCGATCTTATCTCGCTTCCACGCTGGAACCCGCCCAGAGGGATTACAACGAGCACTATGTCTGCGATTATCCGCTGGGTCTGGCCGGGGTGGAGCAGTACCGCGCCCAGCACGAAAGCCTTGTGCGCATCGACTTGGAGCGCTACGCCGCCCGTCTGGAACAGGCACAGCGGGACTGCAAGGACCGCTTCCGCAAGGACATTTTGTTCCGCATGAAGGATGATATCTTCAACGCCCGCCGCCAGTTCCGGGAACTGAACAAGGTGATGGAGCAGCTGACCTACGGCGAGGAAGTCTACCGCTTTGAGCTGGAACCCAGCCGTGACCCCCAGCTGGCCGCCTTCTATCAGGTCATTGTGGACAAGGGCAACCAGCAGATGACCGATGGCGACTCGCTGGACAACCTTGCCGCCACCGCCGACCCCGTCTACGAGCGGCAGGTGGACGCGCTGATGGAAAAGATCATGGCTGATGTGGACGAGAACACCCGGGCCCGGCAGGAGGGCCGCACCACCTCCGGTGCCACCCTCTCGGATTATGTGGACTACCGCACCTATCTGGACTATGACATCAAGGTGACCAACACCGTCTCGGGCCAGCAGGCCTATCTTTCCCGCGTCAGCCGCGATTCCTCCGGCGGTGAGAATCAGGCTCCCTTCTATGTGGCCATCTGCGCCAGCCTGCTGCAGATCTACCAGAAGAGCGAGAACAGCATCCGCCTTGTCCTGCTGGATGAGGCCTTCAGCAAGATGACCAGTGACCGCATCCGCCCCATGATGGAGCTGTTCCGCCGCCTGCAGCTGCAGGTTCTGCTCATCTCCACCGTGGAAAAGAGCACGGCCATCCAGCCCTACTGCGACATTACCTATTCCATCGTGCGCCACGGCGATGCCAACGCCATTGCGCCGTTCTACCGGGCCGGCACCCTTGCCGATGCCCCGGAAAAGGAGACTGAATATGAATAACACCCTTGCAAACATCTGGCTCTTTGCCACCCACTGGACCAAGCTGGATGCTTTTGATACCGAGGAAGAGCTCAACGATGAGCTGGAGCTGCTCCAGCGCCAGAGCCTGCCCACCAAAGTCCGTCAGGTCACGGACAAGGAAGGCAGGGAACAGTTCCTCCTTTACGTCAAACAGGCCGACCGCGATTACGCCCGCTACTGCACCGGCTGGCGGCCCGGCGGGATGATGTGAGCCACCCCTGCAAAAAGGAGAATCCATGTCAAAAAAGAAAATCCAACTTTCGGATCACTTTGATTATTCACGGCTGATCCGTTTTGTGCTGCCCTGCATCGGCACCATGCTGTTCACCTCCATCTATGGCATCGTGGACGGCCTGTGTGTCTCGAACTTTGTGGGCAAAACGGCCTTTGCGGCAGTCAACCTCATCATGCCGGTGCCCATGCTGGTGGGCACCGTGGGCTTCATGCTGGGCACCGGCGGCAGCGCCATCGTAGGCATCACGCTGGGCGAGGGCGACAATGCAAAAGCTGACCGCTACTTCAGCCTGTTCATGTCAACGGCGCTGATCGCTGGCATCGTGCTGTCCGTGCTGGGGATGCTGTTGCTCCGGCCGGTGGCCATGATGCTGGGTGCCGAAGGCGAGATGCTGGACTACGCCCTGCGTTATGGCCGGGTGCTGATGCTCAGCCTGCCCACCTTTATCCTGCAGAATATGTTCCAGAGCTTTTTTGTTACCGCCGAAAAGCCGCATCTGGGCTTTTATTTCACGGTGGGTGCGGGCTGCACCAACATGGTGCTGGACGTGCTGCTGGTGGGCATCCTGCACTGGAGCGTGGAGGGTGCCGCCATTGCCACCATGCTCAGCCAGGTGGTGGGCGGCCTGCTGCCGGTGTTCTACTTCCTCAACCGGAAAAACACCAGCCTGCTCCACCTCTGCCGCACGCAGTTTGAGGGCGGTGTGCTGCTGAAAGCCTGTGTGAACGGCTCCTCTGAGCTGATGACCAACCTTTCCATGTCGCTGGTGAATATCCTGTACAACTATCAGCTGCTCCGCTTTGCGGGCGAGGATGGCGTGGCCGCCTATGGTGTGATCATGTACGCATCCTTCCTGTTCGTGGCAGTGTTTGTGGGCTACGCCGTGGGCAGTGCGCCCATCGTCAGCTACCACTATGGTGCCAATAACCGCAAAGAGGTCAACAACCTCTACCGCAAGAGCCTGAAGCTCATCGGCGTGGTTGCAGTGGGAATGACCATCGGCTCCATGTTCGTCATTCCCCATGTGGCCCGCTTCTTTGTGGGCTATGATGAAAACCTGCTCATTCTGACCACCCGGGCCTTCCGGCTCTATGGCCTGAGCTTCCTCATCATGGGGTTCAACGTCTATGCGTCCTCCTTCTTCACGGCCCTGGGCGACGGTGTGACCAGTGCGCTCATCTCGTTCCTGCGCACCCTGCTGTTCCAGGTGGCGGCGGTTCTGCTGCTGCCGCTCCTGCTGGGCATTGACGGCATCTGGCTGGCCGTGACAGCCGCCGAGCTGGCCGCTCTGCTGGTCAGCATCGGCCTGTTCATCATCAGAGACCGGCAGTTCCATTACCGCAAGGCGAAATAAGGATAGTGAAGAACAAAGCAGCTTTCCGCACAGATACGGGAGGCCGCTTTGTTTTTGTCGAAACATGTGTTATACTGTTTGCGCTGCCCCTTTCCATTCTGGCAACAGATGGGAGGTGACATTATGTATAATCTCGTAACCGATTTGGTTGTAGCCGTCGCAGCAGGTGTAATTGTCCGCTACATCTGCAAGTGGCTTGACGACTGGATCTAAGGGTCAGCAAGCACAAAAGAACCCCTTCAGAGTGTCCACCTCTGAAGGGGTTCGCTTTTGGTGACATTATGAATCTCGTAACCAATCCATTGTCCACTTTCAGTATATGCGAATTTGAAAAAAAGTCAATAGCTGCATAAAAAATTTACTATTTTCTGAGCGTTGAGATGAAAGTGCTTTATTTATTAAAAGTAAATTCCACGAACTCGCAGTTTTTGATGCCAGCCGCCGCGTACTCCTCGTTGGTCATATCGTAAAAATAGGACTGCACCACCCGGGCAATGCCGTTGTGGGCCACCAGCAGGTAGGTCTTGTCGGTGTCGGCCCGGAGCTCGTCCAGCAGGTTGTAGATGCGCTGGGCCAGCTGCATCATGCTCTCGCCGCCGGAGTAGCGGTCGGCAAAGTGGGTCTTGGAGATGCGGAACTCTTCGCCGTCCCGGGGCGTGCCCTCGTAGCGGCCAAAGCACTGCTCCCGGAGCCGGGGCTCACACCGGGCAGGAATGCCGGTGGCCTCTGCAATGGCCCGGGCGGTGTCGGCGGCGCGGGACAGGGGAGAGTACAGGATCTCATCGATCCGGAGACCGCTGGCCCGGAGCTTTTCGCCCAGCTCCCGGGCCTGGGCGCGGCCTTTTTCGGTCAGGGGGCTGTCGGTCATGCCGCAGATCTTGTTTTCCACGTTCCACACGGTCTCGCCGTGGCGGGTGAAATAGACCTTGTGCACCGCCTTGGCCAGCCTGTGATCCCGCAGGGTGACAGTGCTGCCCTCGTTGATGTCCAGCCGGGTCAGCTCGGCATCCGGGTAGGGGAGAACCCGCTGCGTGCCGTCGGCAGCTTCCAGCAGGACATCACAGAGCACGGGCTGGCCCTCGGGCAGCTCCTCGCAGCCATAAAGCTGCTCCTCAATGCGCAGAACGCGGTAGTTTTTTTCTTCCATCCTCTTCGACCTCTTTCGGGCAGATTGTTTCTTACATTATAAAACGGCAGCGGGGCCCCGTCAACGCTTGACAGCCCCGTGTGCCGCCTGATAAACTAGGCGCAAGGGAAAAAACGCCAAAAGGAGAGAAAAAGTTGAACATTACAGAACTGCGGTATCTTGTCGCCATCATGGAATGCGGATCTGTGAGTGCGGCGGCAAAGCGGCTGTATGCCGCTCAGCCCAACGTGAGCAAGGCGCTGAAAAATCTGGAAGAAGAATATCATCTCCGCATTTTTGAGCGGTCATCCACCGGCATGATCCCCACGGAGCAGGGACGGCATTTCATCGAGCAGGCCGAACGGGTGCTGCGGGAGGTGGATCGGCTGGACCAGAGCGTGCAGGAGGCGCAGGAGCGCTGCGCCGAGCTGCGGGTAATGATCCCCCACGCCACCTATGCCTCCTATGCGGCGGTGGATTATCTGGAGAAGGTGTCCTCCATAGAACGGCTCCACATCCACATCCGGGAGGGCGGCTCCATGGAGGCACTGGATCATGTCCTGCGGCAGGGGTATCATCTGGCTCTGCTGCGGTACGCCGTGGAGGATGACGAGCACTATACCCATTACTGCGCCCGGCGGGGCCTGAAAATGGAACCCATTATGGATTTTGAATACAGCCTGCTGACCAACCGGGACGGCCCGCTGGCCCGGAAGGAGATCCGCGACCTGTCTGAGCTGGACAAGTATATGGAGATCCTCCACGATGATTTCCAGCTGCCCGGCGAGGAGGGCGGCGACGGTGTGCGCTGGCATGTCAACCCGGAGCGCCGTATCCATGTGTATGAGCGGTGCAGCCAGTTCTCGATCCTGCAGCGGCTGCCCACGGCCTACATGTGGGCATCGCCCATGCCCCGCAGGGCACTGGAGCAGTACCATCTGGTGCTGAAGAAGTGCCCGGCCCAGCGCCAGCAGATGCGGGATGTGCTGGTCTACCCGGACAAGGGCCGCCTGCGCCCCGAGGAGCAGGCCTTTGTGGATCTGCTCCACAAGGAAGCGGCTTCCACCGTAAAATAAAGGGGCTTTCCGGCTAAGGCACGGCAAAGGTTGCTTCTTTTGAAATTGACAAAAAAAACCAATAAATGGATGCAAAACCGGGCGAAAATGAGCGCCCGGTTTTATTTTTGCTGATAAATGGTCAAAAAATAAACGGAAAAGCGGCAAAAATTCTTTGCAGCTATATCGGAAACCATATGGCCCCATGCCAGAAAGATATTTCTCCGCTGGAAAAAAGTGTGCTACCATGAGGCCAGAAAAGAGCCCCGGGTATGCGGCAGAATGGGGCCGCGGCCGGCAGGGGCAAAAAGGAGGTTTCTGGTATGATTAGTTTTCTGCTCTGTCTTGCGATCCTGGTGGGCGGATACTTCGTCTATGGCAAGATCGTGGACAATACCTTCGGCCCGGACGACCGTGAAACGCCTGCTGTGCGCATCAATGACGGCGTGGACTATGTCGTGATGCCCCAGTGGAAGCTGTTCCTCGTCCAGCTGCTGAACATTGCGGGCCTTGGCCCCATCTTTGGTGCCATGCAGGGTGCTCTGTGGGGCCCCGTGGTGTTCCTGTGGATCACCTTCGGCACCATCTTTGCCGGCGGCGTGCATGACTACTTCTCCGGCATGATGAGTGAGCGCAACGACGGTGCTTCCATCGCGGAGATCACCGGCAAATACTTAGGCCCCGTGATGCAGAACATCATGCGTGTGTTCTCTGTTGTGCTGCTGATCATGGTGGGCACCGTGTTCGCCGTCGGCCCTGCCGGTCTGATCGTTGAGCTGTGCAGCCAGAGCGGCGCATCCGGCGTGATGACCTCGCTGCTGTTCTGGCTGGTCATCATTCTGACCTACTACTTCATCGCGACCTTTATCTCCATTGATGCGGTCATCGGCAAGATCTACCCCGTGTTCGGCATCTGCCTCATCATCATGGCCATCGGTGTCATCTTTGGCATCTTCACCAACCCGGCTTATACCATCCCTGAGATCTGGGATCACTTTGGCAGCATGCACCCGTCGGGTACGCCCATCTGGAGCTTCATGTTCATCACGGTTGCCTGCGGCGCGATCTCCGGCTTCCACTCCACCCAGTCGCCTCTGATGGCCCGCTGCATGAAGAGTGAGAAGCAGGGCCACTTTGTGTTCTACGGTGCTATGGTCTGCGAGGGTGTCATTGCCCTGATCTGGGCCGCTGCAGGCTGCTCTCTGTACGAGGTCACTGATGGCCTGAACACCGGTCTGGCACAGGCACTGGCAATGGGTCAGTCCAAGGCCATCTATGATGTCTGCTCCAAGACCATGGGCGGCGTGGGCATCGCACTGGCCATGATCGGCGTGGTCGTCTGCCCCATCACCTCCGGCGATACCGCCTTCCGTTCTGCCCGCCTGACTCTGGCCGACTGGTTCAAGATCGATCAGGACAGCTACGGCAACCGCCTGAAGCTCTGCATCCCCGTGCTGGGCGTGGGCGCTTTCCTGGGCATCGGCAATGCACTGGGCTTCATCAACTACACCGTGATCTGGCGTTACTTCAGCTGGACCAACCAGACGCTGGCTATGATCGTTCTGTGGGCTGCTTCCATGTACCTGTTCAAGGAGAAGAAGAACTACTGGATCACCGCAGTGCCCGCTACCTTTATGAGCGCTGTGTCCGCTACTTACTTCGTGCTGGCTCCCGAGTGCCTGGGCGGCTTGCTGAACCATAAGACTGCCGAGGGCGCTATCGTCTATAACACCGCAGTTGCTTACCCGGTTGGCATCCTCTTTGCGATCGCCATGCTGGCGCTGTTCATCTATGCAACCAAAAAGCAGACGGTGAAAAAGACTGCATAATTGACATTTCCCCCTCTTCAACCTTCTCAATACCCATTCACAACCGCAAAAACCGCCTGCCGGGCCGTCCGGCAGGCGGCTTTTGCTTGTGCAGAGAAACAACGAATTGCGGCAAAAAGAACAGGAATGCAGACAAGGTGCACAAAAATGTGCCAAAAAGTTTGGCAGGGTGCACTGAAAACGGAAAAACACCCGCTGAAACGATTTCGGCAAAGAAGTTTTGCCGAGGATACGTTAAAAAATCCTTTCCGGAATTCCCGGGAAGGACTGACTTATATAGTTTTTGATATAAGGGCCATTCTGGAAGGATATTACCAGATTTATGAAGATTGTGTTAACATAGGATCAAGGAATGGCCGTGACGGGGCAGAATGGGGCTCCGGGCACGGACGATAAAAGGAGGTTTCTGGTATGATTAGTTTCTTACTCTGTCTGGCGCTCCTGATCATCGGCTACTTTGTCTATGGCAAGATCGTTGACAATACGTTCGGACCGGACGACCGCGAAACTCCTGCTGTGCGCATCAACGATGGCGTTGACTACGTTGTGATGCCCCAGTGGAAGCTGTTCCTCGTTCAGCTGCTGAACATTGCAGGTCTGGGACCCATCTTTGGTGCACTGCAGGGTGCTCTGTGGGGCCCCGTGGTGTTCCTGTGGATCACCTTCGGCACCATCTTTGCCGGCGGCGTGCATGACTACTTCTCCGGCATGATGAGCGAGCGCAACGACGGCGCTTCCATCGCAGAGGTCACCGGCAAGTACCTTGGCCCCGTGATGCAGAACATCATGCGTGTGTTCTCTGTTGTGCTGCTGATCATGGTCGGTACCGTGTTCGCAGTGGGCCCCGCAGGTCTGATCGTGACCCTGTGCAAGAACAGCGGCATGAGCGGTGTGCTCACCACCACCCTGTTCTGGCTGATCATCATTCTGGTCTACTACTTCATCGCAACCTTTATCTCCATTGATGCCATCATCGGTAAGATCTACCCCGTGTTCGGCATCTGCCTGATCATCATGGCAGTGGGCGTTATCTTTGGTATCTTCACCAACCCCGCCTACACCATCCCCGAGATCTGGGCAAACTTCAGCAATATGCACCCCTCCAACACTCCCATCTGGAGCTTCATGTTCATCACCGTTGCCTGTGGTGCAATCTCCGGCTTCCACTCCACTCAGTCGCCTCTGATGGCCCGCTGCATGAAGAGTGAGAAGCAGGGCCACTTCGTGTTCTACGGTGCCATGGTCTGCGAGGGCGTTATCGCTCTGATCTGGGCCGCTGCAGGCTGCGCACTGTACACCATCACCGACGGCAAGATGGCCGGTCTGGCCGAGGCTTTGAGCGCCGGTCAGTCTGCCGCTATCTATGATGTCTGCTCCAAGACCATGGGCGGCGTTGGCATCGCACTGGCTATGATCGGTGTCGTCATCTGCCCCATCACCTCTGGTGATACCGCGTTCCGTTCCGCTCGTCTGACCCTGGCCGACTGGCTCAAGCTGGATCAGGACAGCTACGGCAACCGCCTGAAGCTCTGCGTTCCCGTTCTGGGCGTGGGTGCATTCCTGGGCATCGGCAATGCACTGGGCTTCATCAACTACACTGTGATCTGGCGTTACTTCAGCTGGACCAACCAGACGCTGGCCATGATCGTTCTGTGGGCCGCTTCCATGTACCTGTTCAAGGAGAAGAAGAACTACTGGATCACTGCAGTGCCCGCTACCTTTATGAGCGCTGTGTCCTGCACCTACTTCGTGCTGGCTCCTGAGTGCCTGGGCAAGATGATCAACACCTATGCAGACGGCAAGCTGGTGGCTTACAACACCGCCGTTGCTTACCCCATCGGCATCGTCTTTGCCATCGCAATGCTGGCTCTGTTCCTCCATGCTACCAAGAAGAGCTCTACTTCCAAGGCATAAGGAACTGACGGCTCCATATTTCCGTAAGTAACCTGCGCCCGCCGCTGCCTGACCGTACAGCGGCGGGCGCTGTTTTTTAAAAATCAAGGCTTGCAATTGCCTCCGTCCCGTGGGAAAATAGGGGCGTAGAATTTAAAGCAAAGAAGGGAACTACCCATGATTTTCAAACCCGCACAGCTGGGCATGGCAAAGCTTGACCCGCAGGAGCTGGAGGCAGACAAAAAAGCCTGTCGGAAGATCGGCCCCTGCGGCGTAGGCAAAAAGGCGCTGTACCTGAACAGCTTTTACATCGACCGCCGCTATTATCTGCCCTACGGCAGCATCACCCGGGTGTTCAAGCGGGTGGCTATGAGCTCCGGCGGCTTTTCCGGCAAGGGCGTGTTTGCCTCCATGGCGTATCTTGTGGTGGAGTACGACGGCGGCAAGCAGAAGCAGTGCAACTTCAAGGACGAGCGGGATGTGGACGCCCTGCTGGAAGTGCTTGCCAAGGAGCAGCCGCAGCTGCATCTGCTGAGCGCTGCCGGAGAGCAGGCGCTGGAGAAAAAGGCCGCTGAAAAGGCCGCCCGCAAGCTGCCGGAGCTTTCCGAGGACGCGCAGCACAGCCTTACCGTGCTGCACCGGGCAAAGGAGTATCTGGATGCAAAGCCGGAGCTTTCCGCCGAGCTGAGCGCTGCCGAGCGCCGCAAGCGTGCGCAGCTGCAAAGCAAACCGGTGTACCGCTATGTGGCGCTGGCCATCTTTGTGCTGGGCGTTGCGGCGGCGGCCTACGGTCTGTACTCCGTGTTCAGCCACACCGGCAGCTACGGCGTGTACTTTGCGCTGTTCGGCTTTGCGGCCATCTTCCTGTTTTCCAGCTACAATATGCTGCCCACCGCCCACAATAACAACAACGCCATCATGAAGCGTGCTGAAAAGGCCGAAGCCGCCATGGCAGAGTATGTGAAGCACTACCCCCACGGGGCGTTCCCAGTGGCAAGCTGGTACGCCCACCCCATCGTGCTCAAGCAGATGATGGACGCCGTGGAGGAGGGCCGCGCTGTCACCGTGCCCGAGGCACTGGAAGCGGTCAAGACGCGCCTGAAATCCTTGAACGCGGACGTGGAGGTGGAGCAGGAGGAATATGACGAGGTGGTGGTCATCAAGGCCCTGTTCCTCAACCACGATTATCAGTAAAACCTTTCGATAGCACAAAAAACCGGACAGCCCGCAGGCTGTCCGGTTTTCTGCTTTTACAGGGCAGTGCGGCTGTTCAGAACAGGCGGCGAAGCCCTATGACACAAGAGGACTTTTGAACAGTAGCAGCTGCGCCTCAGATCAGCGCCTCCATCCGCAGCGGGTCGGGGTGATGGGCGTATTTCTGCTTGGCGATCTCGATAAAGGACTGCACCTCCAGCCGGGGTGCGTGGCGCATGGCGGCGATCTCCACCGTCACCGGGGGAAAATCCAGCAGCGGCACCTTGACGATGCCCGGGATCACCGCCGTGGGCAGGCAGGGCACAATGGACATGGCAGTGCCCATCTGGATCATGATCAGCGCACCCTCAAAGCTGGGGGTGATCTTGCTGCAATCCACCCCCACCTGCGCCAGCTGCTCCAGCGAAGGTCCCTGACAGGCGGACAGAAAGCTGTCGAATGCGCCGGAGGACACCACGCTCTGCCCCTTCAGGTCTGCCAGATGCAGCGCCCGCCGGTCGGCAAGGGGAGAGTTGGGGTTCATCAGCACATGGTAGCCCAGGGCGAACAGGGGCGTAAAGGAGATGTCCCGGTCGCGGGAGTGCTCGGTGGCGTAGAAGAAGCCGATATCCAGCTGCCCGGAGCGCAGTTGTTCCAGCGGGCGGCGGTTGTCCTGCGGCACAACGTCTACGCAGGCGTTGGGAAACTGGTGCTGGAACTGGGCCAGAATGCTGGAAAAGGTGCTGTAATCGAACAGCTGCCGCAGCCCGACGGTCAGGTGGGAGCGGTCGGCGTCCTGAATATCCTGCGCCTTCTTCAGCGCCTGCCGCCCAAAGCTGGTCATCTGCACCATGTCCAGATAAAAGGACTGCCCGGCGGCGGTCAGCTTGGTGCGGCGGGTGGTGCGCTCGAACAGGTGCAGCCCGGTCTCCTTTTCCAGCGCATTGATCTGGTAGGTGATGGCGGGCTGGGTGGTGAACAGCCGCTCGGCAGCTGCGCTGAAATTCAGCTCCTCTGCTACGGCAATAAAGCACTCCAATTGGTAAATCGTCATAGAACGACGCCCCTCCTTGTGTAAAAAGCTGGTCATCTTTATTATACAGGATTCCGCACAGGCCGTAAAGGGAAAACGATTTATAAAGAGATTTGATAAATTCTGACACAAATTTGTATTTCACACTGGGGCAAAACTTTGCTATAATCGTATCAATGTTCAAAATGCACGAAGGAACAGGAAAAACGCAAAAAAGAAGAGAAAAGAAAAAGAAAGGCGAACCTTATGGCTAAGATCTCTCGTCGCAATTTTATGCGCGGTGCCGCTGTGGGCACCATGGGCGCAGCTGCTGCCGGTCTGCTGACCGCCTGCGGCAACTCCGCTTCCAGCACCACCGGTGCTCCCGCTTCCTCCGCAGCTTCCTCTGCTGCTTCCTCCGCTGTGACCAAGCCCTCCTCCCCGGTGGACGGCAAGTACGTCACCAAGGCAATGGGTCACGAAAGCTGGGTGCACGTTGCCACCACCTTCTTTGACGGCAAGATCACTGCCTGTGAGGTGCTGTCTCACGAGGAGACCATCGGCATCGGCAACTATGCCTGCTCCCGCATCCCCGCCGCCATCGTCGAGCACCAGAGTGTCAACGTGCCCAACCTGCGCGGCTCCTCCATCACCTCCATGGCTGTCAAGGCAGCTGTGAAGGAGGCCATCGAGCTGGCCGGTTATAACGTGGACGACTTCTCCAAGGAGGTCACCATCGCTGCTTCCAACGAGGTCATCGAGGAAGAGGCTGATGTCGTCATCATGGGTGCCGGCACCTCCGGCCTGACCTGCGCCTGCCGCCTGCTGGAGGCCGGCTACAGCGTCATTCTGGTGGAGAAGCGCGATATCCCCGGCGGCTCCATGTCCATGACCTACGGCGGCGTTGCCACCGCAGGCTCCAAGCTGCAGTACAACTACGATGTGGACGGCAGCTTCCGCAGCTCTGCCATGGGCACGCTGGAGGGCATGATGAACTTCTGGCAGACCATGGAGAAGTACCACCGCACCGAGTTCTTCAACGGTGAAATGCCCTACATGACCAAGCAGTACACCGTTGCCGGTGATCTGGTGGACTGGATGGCAGGCATCGGCATCGGCTTCAACACCATGGGCAACTACGAAAGCGCTACCCAGTACGGCGCTTCCACCCCGTATCTGGCACCCGGCTGCTACGAGGGCGGCGCAGGCTACGCCATGATGTTCATGGCACAGCGCGTGGAGAAGTACGAGAAGGGCAAGATCATCTACTCCACCAGCGTCACCGACCTGATCAAGGACGAAAGCGGCCGTGTTGTGGGCTTCCACGCCAAGGGCGAAAACGGCGCAAGCTATACCCTGCGCGGCAAGGCGGTCTGCCTTGCCTCCGGCGGCTTTGCCAAGAACCCCGAAATGCTGAAGAAGTACAGCCCCGACTACGCCGACTTCTTCTTCAATTGCGCCTCCAGCATGACCGGCGAGGGCATCCAGATGGGTATCGACGCCGGCGGCTATGTGGAGTGCGAAAACCGCGCTCTGCCCGCCTTCCTGTCCAGCTACAAGAGCAAGTTTGAGCTGGCCTTCATCCACCAGTCTGCCCCCGGCATCATGGTCAACATCAAGGGCGACAACATCGGCAACATCGTCTCCGATAACCACTACACCATGGCCAAGGCAAAGCTGAACAAGGACAACGGCGACACCTTCTACTATGTGTTCGACGAGTCCTCTGCCGTCAAGCTGCGCGACAGCGAGTCCTACGGCTTCAACGGTTACGTTGCCATGTTCGAGAAGGGCGAGGCTGTGCACTACGACAGCGTGGAGAAGGCCTCTGAGGAGCTGAACCTGCCCAATCTGGCAGACGCCATCGAGGCCAACAACGCCGCTGCTCTGGCTGGCGAGCCCGATGAGTTCGGCCGCCGCAACTGCCCCTACATCGAGACCCGCGACGGTCTGTGGGCCATCCGCGTTGACCCCACCTTCTACCTGACCACCGCAGGTCTGGCCATCGACACCGATTGCCACGTCCTGACCGAGGACAAGAAGGCCATCCCCGGCCTGTACGCTGCCGGCGACGTCTGCGGCTCCATCGAGGAGAAGGACGCCAAGCAGTACGGCATGGGCTTCGACGCCGCTCTGACCTACGGCTACATCATGGGCGAGACCCTGAAGAAGGAGATCTGAGCTGCGCTCTGACCCCCTGACAAAAGCATAAACAAAGGGCTGCTGCACAAACCGTGCAGCAGCCCTTTTTATATCAAATTTCCTTTTATGCCGCCGCGGGCTTGCGGAAGATCGCCATGGCACGCTTGTAGCAGCTGGCGAAATAGGCGATCTCCGCCAGTGCGGTCAGGATCCAGCTGCACGGGTACAGCAGGTACAGTGCCGGGATGGTGTGGAAGTGGGCAAAGATGGTGTACACCCAGATCACCCGGAATACGCAGGAGCCCAGCACTACGATGACGGTGGGCACCACCGTCTTGCCCAGCCCGCGGGAGGCGGCGATGGTGCAGTCCATAAAGGCCGAGATGCCGTAGGCAAAGGCCATCACGGATACGCGCTTCATGCCGGCGTCAATGACCGCCGCTTCGGTGGTGAACAGCGCAAGGAAGGCCGGCCCGCAGAAGAACAGCGCCGCGCCCAGCACAAGCCCCACGCCGAAGGAGTAGCCCAGACTGATGAAGTAGCTCTTCTTCACCCGGTCAGGCCGTCCCGCGCCGTAGTTCTGGCTCATAAAGCTGGCGCAGGCCATGTAGAAGGCCGCCATGCAGTCGTAGATCAGCCCATCCGCGTTGGCGGCGGCGCTGTTGCCCTTGACCATCAAAGAGTCAAAGGAGTTGACGCCCGCCTGAATGAACAGGTTGGCAATGGCAAAAATAGCATTCTGCAGCCCGGCAGGTACGCCCAGCGCAAGGATGCTCTTGGCCTGCACCGGGTCCAGCTGTAATTTATGTACGTCCAGCGCGTAGCAGTCCTGCACCCGGGTCAGCGCCCGCAGGATCAGAAACGCGGAAACGCACTGGCTGATGGCGCTGGCCAGCGCCACGCCCACCACGCTCAGATCGCACACGATGACAAAGAACAGGTTCAGCCCAATGTTCAGCGCACCGGCAATGGACAGATACATCAGCGGCTTTTTGGTGTCGCCGATGGAGCTGAACACCGCGTTGCCGAAGTTGTACAGCGCCAGCGCCGGCATACCCAGAAAATACACCCGCAGATACAAAATCGCGCCGGGCAGCAGATCCTCCTTGGTGTTCAGCAGCCGCAGCATGGCGGGGGAGCCCAGCAGGCCGATGAGCAGCAACGCCACACCGGCAACAGCGCTGATGATGGCCGCCGAGTGGACGGTCTTTTCCACGTCCTTGGGGTGGCGCGCGCCGTAAAAACGCGCCACCAGCACGTTGATGCCGTTGCTCAGACCGATGAGAAAGCCGGTGAACAGGGTCACCAGCGTGCTGGTGGAGCCCACAGCGCCCAGCGCCGTAGACCCGGCAAAGCGCCCCACCACCGCCACGTCCGACATATTGAACAGCACCTGCAGCAGGTTGGAAAGCGCCAGCGGCAGACTGACCAGAAAGATCTGCTTGGCCAGAGGGCCTTCCGTCAGCGTATTCGTTTGAGAACTCATACTTTTTTCCTTTATCCTATACATCCTAACCGTACCCGCGCACACCGGGGCACAGCCTCTATTATAAGGCACTGCGCTGCTTTTGCAAGATGGATTCGATAAAATAATAAAAAGGACTGCTGCACATAACCTGTGCAGCAGTCCTTGGTGCGACCGGGAGGATTCGAACCTCTGGCCTTCCGGGTCGGAGCCGAACGCTCTATCCAGCTGAGCTACGATCGCAAATGCCGTACCCCTTTGGTGGGTACAACACAGTATAACACATCGGAATGCAAAATGCAAACGAAAATCGTCAGCCCTTCCGGTTTCGCAGCCAGATGCGGTGCAGGCCGTCGGTAATCAGGGTCTCGCGGTAGTGGATGGGGGTGCGGCAGGCCTCCCGGATGGAGCGGGGTAGGTCGCCGGTGGCGTAAAAGGCGGTCTGTGCGCCCAGCTCGGCGCAGAAGCGGTCGGCCAGGCTGTCCAGCAGGCTGGCAGTGCCCAGCACAAAGCCGTTTTGTAAGCAGGCCGAGGTGCTCTTGCCCAGCACCGACTCCGGGGCGCGGGCGGCAGGGTCGATCTGGGGCAGCTGCGCGGTCTTTTGCACCAGCGCATTCATGGAAAGCTGCGGCCCGGGCAGGATCACGCCGCCCACAAGCTCCTGCTTGGCGTTCACCGCCATCAGGGAGATGGCCGTGTCTGCCGAGATGACCACCAGCGGCCCGTGGCACTCTGCCAGCGCCGCCACCGCGCCGCACAGCAGCTCTGCGCCCAGCTGCGCGGGGTTGTCCAGCCGCAGCTTGATGCCGCTTTTCAGCCCCGGTCCCACGGTCAGGATGCGCGCCTTGCATAAAAGCTGTAAGGCCGCCAGCACCCGCCCGCTGAGCATGGGCACCACGCTGCCCAGAATGCCGCCCTCGATCTGCGCCGGGGATGCTCCGTACAGCTGTAACAGGTTCACCAGCCGGATGGCGTATTCCTCCACCGTGGCAGCGGGGTCGGAGTGCAGCCGCCCGCAAAAGATCAGGGTATCTTGCTCGTAGCCGCCCACAGTGATGTGGGTGTTGCCGATATTGACGGTGAGGATCATGGTCAGGGCTCCTTTCGCAGCGCTCTATAATGTATATAATATATAATAGCGCACCCGCCGCCGATACGCAAGGCTTTTGGTGGGAGAGGAGTGGAGAGGGCATTTACCCCCCGTGCAAAGAAATTGGAAAAAAGATGTCAAAAAGTGTTGACAACTGTCCCGGTGTGTGGTATTATACTTGAGCGCCAAGCGCTGAGACAAAAGAATGACTTCTGAAAGCTCAGCAGGAAGCCCTTGAAAA